>Ga0325414_1002467_pt1 | contig 18767 bp, 12 predicted proteins | sample PopdelMetagenome_8_FD_206183 | JGI IMG/M metagenome (GOLD analysis project Ga0325414, IMG submission 206183) | Populus deltoides microbial communities from Bellville, Georgia, United States - Leaf-PdKOR-R3 | ecosystem: Host-associated > Plants > Phyllosphere > Phylloplane/Leaf | place: USA... | reverse complement strand
TGAAGCTTTAATAATCTAAAGACAATATTACAGGTAAAACGAAGAGTGAAGTAGGAATACAGTGTCGTTAACATGGTGATTCCAGGGGACCCAGATGAAGAGAGTTTTTACATCTGAAAGTCCTCAGATGAGCAGCGGACTAGAAAAGCGTGTTACACGAAGAAGACAAGAGGAGAAATCGTTTCCTTTTTCAAGCAAGGAATCCAAGTCTTTCCCCATTCTTCTTGGCCAACCTAATCAGTCCTTGCCTTTGTTTTGGATCTGCTCCTATTGATCTGCAGAATTCGGTAATCACCTGCTCACAAAGCCATTTGACATATTAACATATTAGTTATGCAATTTGATTAGATTGTTCGGGATCGATATTCTAAGGGTACTATAAGGATAAATTCTTAGTAATCTTGTTATAAAAGGCCAACATGTGGCCAAAAAAAAAAAAAACTGGAAAAAAAGCTACCAACACCACAATTCATAACTAGTGAAATTAAATCTGGTGATAGAGACAAGAACTATACCTGTGAGTGCAAGGCAATTGCTTTGCCTCTTAGCTGATTGAACCTTTTCTTGCCAATTGCTTGACGCGTGATAACAACAATAGGTGCAAAAACACCCTTTCCTTCATTAACATTCTTCATCATGGGTGGCAATTTCACTGGCTTCCCAACTCTAACATGGGTTGGCACTGACTTGATCAACATGGCATAGTCTTCACCAACGATTGAAGCACCCCAACTTCCCTTAAATGAAGTCCCAAAACCTCCCTGAAACCCAGTTGCAGAAATCGAAGTAGCCATCGAAAAAATACTGCTGCTAAACGCTCCAAGTTCTTTCAAGCTCTTGCTATTCTCTTTGATATTTAGATGGTGTTTCTTTTGCTCTACAAGAAGACTTGTGATGTTTGTGTTTTCTAGGTCTTTGCAGAGGGAGGATATTTTTCGGTGTAAAATACGAGAGCCTTTGGTTTATAATTGGAGGATGGTGGGAGAGAAAGGGCTTCAAGGAGCGTTAAGAACCACACATGCTTGGTAGCTTGGATTTTTCCTTAGACCAAACACACATGAGAAAGCCTGTTATTACTTGCGGTCCAAAATTTTAGAGGAGAAAATCATGACCTAGAATTTTAGTGTCTCTTTCCTTAGGATCGGGCCCTCACTCATTCTACCATTTTTTTCACACGTAGAAGCTTCGATGGCATAATTCTGAACGTTCAGTTTATTATGATGGAAAAAAAGAGTTGGCCGTATTTGACCAAAAGACTATTGAAATCGGGGTAGGAAACTCCAATTGCACTTCCCTTTCCTCAGTTCTTGGATGCCACACACCGCAGGCTGCATGTGAACTACATGCTTGTGCTGTATTTTTCTTTTTCCAAACCCTTTCTTCTGCCGGCTCCAGACTGATTTCTCGGTTGTTCCCATTTAAATTGGTTTATTTACAAGAATTTTGTTCTTGCATTCTTCTCCTAGATAATATACACGGAGAATTATAGTTTATTTTCTAAATTTTATTGAGTGTGTAACAGTTTACATTTTATATCATTCTATAGTTTAGTCTATTTTAAATTTATCAAAAATATTAATTGTAATTTCTGATTCTAGTAAATGTAAAAACAATTAAATTATAGAATCATCAAAATAATTTTCTCTAATATATATGAAAAACAACATCTTGAACACCCGAGCCAACTTACTGAGTAACCAATATTCATCTTGGCTGGAGTGATTTTTATGGATTATCAAACTAGATGTGGAAAAGGTTATTGTAAAACACTAGGAGGTTGATTTTTTTTTTTTTGTAATAAAATCGAATGAACCAAGAAAAGAAATAAATATTGCTTAGGTTGTTTAAAACAAGTTTGAAAATCTCTCAACTGTGCGTGCTATTTTAGTAGTGTTCTTCAAACATAAATCACATATAATATCAGAAGGGAAGCATTTTCTTTTCGAAACTGAGCCTTCGATCATTCTTTAATGAAAATAGTTTCATCAAAGTTTCACATCCATAGTTCATTTTTCCAAGTTTTATGGATATTAATTGGTGCTTTATATTGTTTTTTTCAGTCAATGGTAAAATTTATTTCTTGATTAGTTTTGTATGTCAAAAAGATTTAATTTTTATATTAACTTGATGCATTCCTAGATCCTCACATACTCAATTGTTCTATATAAAAAAAAACCCACAGAAGATCACTTTATAGCAGTGATCCCACAGGTCCTTGGCCTCTTCATTAACACTTCATTGGCTGCCAAGAACAGACGGCTGTGTAATGGCTGGCTTAGCAGTTTGTGGACATACTGTAACCATCATCTCTCCCGCAGAAGAACTAATGCAAGATCTCACTCTATCGTCTTCCAGGTCAATCTTTGCGAGCCCTAATTAACATTCTGGTTATACTGCATTACTTCTGTTGCTGGTTTCCCTGACTAGCAGCCCTGTAAAGGAAGTGACAATTGTTGGAATCGAGGGCTTCTCTGAGCTGCACAAATATTGCAGGTAGACTGGACCTTCGCTGAAATGGGCTATGTAATTGACCTGTTCATTACAGAAACAGCTTGAGTTCTACGTCATGCTCAGGCATTGTTGTTCCGAAGACCTTCTCTAGCCTTACACTGACTTTTGTTATGAAGAATAATCCATCTTCGGTCCTTGCTAGCCTGTTTGACATGCTAGATTGTTTTCATATACCGCAGCCAAATGAATATACTTTACAGCATAAATGTTCCAGATGTTTTTGGGTTTAATGTCAAATTTAAGTAATTTTTTCAAAATATAATTGCTAATTTTCTCTTAATTTTGATTTTAACTTTAATACTCCTAGAAATAATAGATTTCTATCCTTCTGGTCTAGCTTTACCATCAAATTTTTTTTTAGATTTTATATTATTACATGAAAAAAATATTAAAAAATTATTAATTTAATATTTTTTTAAATAAAAAATATTTTCAAAAAATCACTGCAGGCTCAAGTATGTTTAATATTATATTTAAAGTTGTGTTTTAGTGTGTTTTAAAAATGTGTTTAACTTGTATAAATTAATATTTTTTTTACTATTTTTCATGATTTTAATATGTTAATGATAAAAATTAAAAAAAAATCTAAAAAAAATATTTTTTAAAAAAATAAAAAACTTTTATATTACATTATCAAAAATACACTTCCAAATGCTCTTATGAAATTTCTTTTTCTTTTTGCCCAAAGTCTCCTCCATCAGCTTTCCTGCATCAAGATTGTTTAACTTTTAATTCGATCAAAAATAGAATATTCATACATGATCTAACAAATTTATAAAAATATCCAGTTAAGACAATCCCACAAGTTGAAAACTGGCCTTGGAAGAACAAGTTGGAACGCGTCGTGTCTTAACACTTCTCCAAACCTTAAAAGAATCAAACAGAGACCAGAACATAAAACAGAAGCTAAAAACCAGAAGAGGAGAAAGAAATGGCTTCTCTCGTAACCCATTTGTGTGCCAGTCTTTTCCTTCTCCCTATTGGCCTACGACGTCTCTTCTGCTCCTCTTCTCTTTACCTCAAGAACACATCTCTATTTAGATCCAAAACATGGTACCTCTCTGATCCCAAATGGATTAATCTTGATTTATATGCTCTCACTGTAGCCCTCCCTATTGCTTCTTTCTCTCTAATCTTTCTTTTCTTCTCTATTAGCACGGGTCATATAACTTACCGTTTCTCGTTCTTGCATCAATCATTGCTTCTATTTCTCTACTGGGTTTTGGCAATTCTGTTTGTTCTGCGCGATAGCATTGACCTTTTAGTCATTCTTGATAATTTCTTGTTTGTGTTTGGTGGGATTTTGTTTTTTGTAGAGTATTCTTTTATTGGTGAGGGCACTTCTGGTCTTGTTGGTGAGGCTGTTTATGGTTTGTGTGGTAATCTGAGTCTCGTTTGTGGACTTTGTTGTTTGTATTTGGCTATTAGGCCTGGTGCATTTTTTGCCGAGTATTGTTTGTGTTGTGGGTTGGTTTTGAAAGGGACTTGGTTTTTGCAAGCTGGGTTGTGTTTATATACTGATGTTTTTGGTTTGAAAGGGTGTCATAAGATTGAGATTTTGCCAGGAAGTGGAAATGTTGAGTTCAAGTGTGATCTTGAGGAGGATGGATTGAGGGGTGTGGCATTGGTGAATTTGTTGTTTGTTGGGCATGCAATTATTGTCTTTCTTGTGAGTTTGGGGATGCTTGCATTGTTGTCAAGTAATACGAATTTGAGGCATGGTGAAGCAAGTGGTCCTTTGTTGGCAGGGCTTGAATCTGAGAGTGCTTTGATGCGGGCGCTTCCTGAATTTGAGGTGGAATGAAGTGTATTTTTTTTTTCTAATTTCCCATGTATTTACGATACAAAATTTTAGTGTTTAATTGAATTTAAATCGATTGTTTGTCTATACATGTAAGGCAATGGTGTTCTCTTCCTGATATGCTTTTGCTGTTTATGCACAGAAATGGGTTACTAGGTCGTCCTTTTAATTTTGAATTACCTTTGATCAGTGAATGATTATGGTTAAGCTTTTTATTTATCGTTTTCGTTTAATGAGCAGTGCTGGCAAAACAATCAAAACTTATGGAACTAATTAAGGTGGTTTGACTTGCTTTCATATCTATGTATTTGATGAGAGGCCATGACATAATCATGTGAACAGCCACATACAGGTGCAATTTTGTAGGAAAATAAAAGCTCTGTTCAAATGAAATGTCATATCTTTGTAGCTAATCATCATGCTAATATTTTACAACAGAATCGGCTGGCATTTTTTTCTTTCCTTTTTGTTTAGCAGGAGATGCTTCTAAAGTCAAGTTCCTCTTTTTTATCTTGCAACTAGGTACTGTAAAAAAATGTATTTTGTAATCTAATACGTACACAGATGGACTGCCCAACATTAAAGCAATTTGAGCTCGTTTATTTGCATTCTGTATCCAAAAGTTAAAATGAAGGTTGATGCAAGACCACTTGCATACAGGATGGATTTCTAACATGTTACCATTTGCTGATATAATTATTGGAAACAGTCTCAAATCATATGGGATATAGAAAAGGCCTTGATTCTTATAAATGCCTTACTGACATGTGCTTCCATAGATTAGTTATCGAGAGGCCAAAACTTGGAAATAGTTGCTGCGGTTGCCTGTTGGCATCGAAAACATTTTCTGCCTACTCCAATGGGCAGGAGCAGGCACAGGATTTAGATATTAAAAGGCCAAAAAGAATGTATGTATGTATTTGAGAGGGGCTTCAATATCTGTTTCTGCCTGTGAGTAAAGGCTTATTGCTTTGTTTTTTGGTAAGCACCAAGTAGATATTTTGGAAACAGTTGCTGGGGTTGCCTATTGGCATTGGTTTTAAACATCTGTGGCATAATGAGGGCCTCCAAATTGAAGGAGGCTTTTGTGTTCCTCCCAAATTCATTGCTTCATATTGTTGTTATGAATGATGACATTTGAGTAAATCTCATTATTCAACTGGATGATAATGGTCACTGGTTCTTTAGACCTCTGAAGTCATCAAAGTGTTTAAAGTTCAACATTTTATACAAGTTTATTTTGATATTTTCTTTCATTTGATTGTAAATACCCGCAAGCTTCAGAATATTTCCAGTTCTGCTGTGAATAATTAAGATTTCATCCCACTAACAGCATGTAAAGTAGCAAAACAAAGTATATTTCAATGGAATTTAGGATTCAAGGCAGGAATATCGTGGATTTTTTTTTACTATCATTCAAGTTGAAGAAATTGCTATTTTTGTGGATAAAATGCACAAAGTGGAGCTTGTTACTTTGTGATTTTTATTTCTTTGATGCGTTTGGAGCCAATTAGAAGTTCTTTAGAATTTTTCAGATTTTGAACACGGTAAAATTTAAGGACCTCTATGGTGTGAATTCACAGATGGATCATGGCCTTTATCAATTCGTGTATTTTTACTGTTGAACTTAGGTGCTATTGTTTTGCTGGATAGCTTCTCTCCTTTTCCCTTTCTCGCATTCCTCTTCCTCACAAAACACTAAATCTTTGAGTATCATGGAACCTTCATTTAATTTATTTGTTGTAGAAAGCTGAAGTCTTTGTCCCCCTTCCAATTTTTTCTATCAAAGTGCAAAGAAATGGAATGTGACTATCCTTTCAGTGATCTACTTGCAAGATGCTTTATAAAAAAAGGTTGTAGGAGCATGAGATGGATCCAGTGTTTATAAGAGGAAGATGTGATACAGGAGCAACATCTAAGTAGTATGTATGTGTAGTACTGTAGCACGCAACTGAAGGAAGACTTCTCTAAATGTGCCCTGGATAAAAGAAGAAAAGAGTCAGACAATAGTTGTGATTTAAATCAAGATATTTCTGGTATCCTGTATGCAGCGTTGCATGACTTGTCTAAGATACTTTTTTACCTTGAGTGATGAATTTTTCTCTCACGTTCTGATGTCTTTTTTTGCCAACAAACGAGCACTTTCTATCTGTTGATACTTTTGTTTGTCATCTTCTCCCTCACAGACACACACACACACACTCAAGCATATGCATGCTTGTGTGTGCACGCACTTTCTACCTTTTGTAGTTTAGTTTTCATCCACATTTATCTGTAACGCACAAGTCAAATTGGCAATTATGTTATCACTTTGAGAATTCTCAGCAGCAAATGATGTTGTTGGCTTTTGACCAATAAAGATACCAGATGCTTGTCTACTGGTTCAGTATTTTGATGTTCTGTGAAGTCTTCAATTGATGATCTCCTGAAGGAAACCTTGGAGATTTCTTCCTCTCGTTTACTAAAATCAGACTAATGGAACTGTTGCCACTACATCCTCTGGGAACATATTGAGGTTTTTATTTTAAAAAAAATTATTGGTATTTCTTGGTTGTTTACTTTCCTTGTTAAAATTTTCGATGTTTTGATTTTCATTTATATTCATATACCTATTCCTCAACTATCATTCTGCTTATCTGCTTGGTTTGTTTGCCGCTTTCATGATTTTTCCTATCCATTTTGCTAACCAGGCGTGTTCTACTTCAGAAAAGGGAAGCAAGTAGAAAAGCTTTAGGGCCTTGTAAGATATATTTAAGCTGAGTTTGCAAATCTAAGATTGCTTGAAGAAATTTGGATGACCAGCATTTTTCCTTTTTCATCAAGGTGGAGGTACGGCTGACTAAGAAAAAAATAGAGGGAAGGTTGTTGAGGAGGTCCTTTATAGCATGCGTCTCTAGATATGCTGGTAAGGTAGAGTGATTGTACTAGAGTAGAAGGGATGAGAGTATTAATATGGATGTTAGGATGTGTAAATACACTATTAAAGTCTGGATAAGAAATGAGTACATAATCTGGATGGTGGGGGTGACTCCTGTTGAAGGGAACTTAAAGGGAAACTAGGATCTTCTCACATCCAACATCAAGTCTGAATGAAATGATGAGGAATGTGATCACATTGAAGTATTAAGATGGAATAAGGAGGTTGATGGAAAAAATGTCATGGGCTAAAGTAAAAAACAAAAATGATTTAGTACCATAACAGCTTACAAAGAGCCTGACCTAAAATATTTCTGGATGGAAATCCATGGAAAGGAACCCAAATAGTTTGAGATTGAGGGTTATATGAGTCGAGACAATAATAAATAAATCGAAAATGACTTGAGTTGAAGTTGCAAGAAAAAACAAGAAATGGATTTTATTTTTGAATTTCTTATATATATTGTAGCTTTAAACAGACCGGAGTGAAGAAAAAGGACTCAGTATTCTTTAAGGGGCACATATAAGAAATCTTAACTAGCATCTTTTAAGTGGCTATAGCAGAAACATATATAGTAGCTTCAGTTCTTTTGGTGATCTAGGTAGGGTATCTTACGGGATTCATTTGCAATGTCACTGCTCTAATGTTGTTCTAGTTGGGGCACTAGTAAGTTGAAGAGAAATTCAACTACAAAGGTGCATCTGATGGAAATTCATGGTTCTACAGCCCTGCAAAGCAGATTTTACTACCTACGTAATGATAATTAGCTTTACTTCTTACAGGTGTCTTCTTAGAAGGTTTGATGAAGAGGGTATGCTTATCAGGAAGGAGTTAGCTACCGAAACTTTAACAAGTAATAAAAACTAGAATTGTGTGAAACCATAGTACATAGCTGCTGGCAATTATAGATTCAAGTCTACTATCCAGAGAATTAATGTTTCAACTGTTAATCTTTTCTGTGTGCACGGTTCGGCAAAACAAGGAAAATATACAAGGGGCTTGGTTGCTGGACTTTCAGAAAAACAGTGTCAGTGCAGAAAATTTCTAGTAAGTTTCTCTGACCTCTTGATTTAGTTTAATACGTAAATAGGATTTTGAAGTCTAGTTATACACATTAAAATAACTGTCACATTACAGGAGGTTCACAAGCTTAACTAATCTGCTTTTCTTTTTCCTGTTTGTGTATGATTAACTGATACAAACTGCAGAATTCCCATTACAGTGGTGTTGTTAATAAGATAGATTCATTTAACGATAGACCTGATGGCTCTTGAGTTTGCTTTATTGCCATTGTCACAATCTTAGTATATTAGAGTAACATGCAGCTTTGATGTACTTCTACTAGACAAACGCAAGCTAATATTCATGGATAGAAGTTCACATAAGGCACAAGAGTACATCTCATAACTTCAAATAAGAATATATAACATGGAGTTTACATCACTCTAGCTTAGTATATCGCAGCGGAGAAGAGAACTTTGGGATTGTCAACCATCGTCTATGAAAACGCCGAAATCCATGAATTTTAATCCGAAAATGAATTTGCATGATCTTCCTGGTTAAATCACGACATCTTCTCTTAAAGTTTTTTGGTTTTGATAATCCGACCAATTTTCCAACATACCGACATTCTGCATGTGCTGGAACACAAACAAAACATGAATGTAAACCAAAAGTAAAAGAATATTTATTTGTCACTCCTTTCTTAACTCATTCACTTGTCGTCATTCTGCTGATGAGACTGTTGAGCAACAAACTATCGTTTTATAAGGCATTCTTATTTTAGTATTTCTCTAATTGCCATATAGATGATGGAATGACTTGTGGGTTAGTTAAGAGTTTCTCAGCCCTGAATCCATCAAAACATAAGAGACATCATTTGGTGCCTCTATGTGAAGCAAAATTGAACTTGTCCTTGTTCTTTTCTTTAATTTTGTCTGTAATAACATAAATGACCTGAAAACTTTACCTTTAAACTTTTTAACATCTTCATTTTCTTCCAATTTTTCCTTGTGCAGAACCTGCAAGTTGCAGTAAGAAAATTAGTCTCACTGTCCTCTTGTTGAGGGCTAATGTATTATAGACTTCTGATTGCTTTTCTTGCAATGTGGAGTGGCTAGGCCGGATCCAAAATTACCGTTTGGAGTGCAGGGGAAGAAAAACAGAAATCAAAATGCAAAACAGTTAATTTTTCAATGGCAAGAAAGGAAAACTGTAATGCTCTTTGGTTATCAATCTTATGTTTAGGGTTTTTGTTCAGCACCTCAACCAAACTTTCCAGACGCTTTTGCATCCTTCTTTGTATGAAACCTCTGGTGCCCTATTGGAGAAAATTTTGTCAGCAAAGGACGTGTGCGCTATGAACTCCAGTGCTCAGCACCCTCACGCCCAAAGAACCTCAATTAGAAAATAAAGAAAAGAAAAAAAACCTTGATAGAAAATATTACCTTCACGTGTTTTTTCACATAGGCATAGAAGTTCAATAGACTCCATACTGTTTTGTCTAGTTTTTTACCTTCAACGTGGCGTGAAGAAATATCTGGCAATATGGAAGCAAATACGTCAACTTAAACATGCTCAACCTTTTCTTGTATGTTGTGAACCATGTCTAAGAGGGGGAGGATAACAAATGCTATTATTAATATCCAAATGAAAATTTTCAAAATCAATGAATTTAGTGCCTGTATATTGTGTATCAAATTTATAGCTAGTTTGTCAAGCAATTTTGTTATTTTCACTGATAATCATTGCAGAACGATGGAAATGTTGTTTAAACCACTCTATTCGTGGTTTCGTCTTCAGTTATGAGCAAGGGAATACCAAAAGTGACAAACCCTCCATTGGTGCTTAAATCTTCTAAAGGTTCTCCTCTCAGTTCTGGCGGAGGAATGGGTGACCAGGTGCATGGTGGTGCTTTGGCCCATTTTTCTGAACTACCCACATCCATGAGTTCCTATTGCAAAAGGAAAAGGGGAAAGGCTAATGAAGATGCCGTGTTTTTTAAATAACAAAAAGAAGAGAATTCAAGACCAAACCAAAAATCAGATGAGTCTCTGATGTTTAGTGTTTTGCGAACCTGAAAGAAGGCTGTTGCTATAATCACATCTGAGTGCTCTTTAAAACGCATTGGGAATACTGCTGTGATTTTTTGTGGCTGTCAAGCAAAAAATATTATTTCAATTTAGCAGCCTGTACTCGAATATGATGTCTAATATTGTCCCCCCAGGGATTGAAACCTTAATTAGAAGAAGATGATGATTGCCTGAGTGGTATTACCTGTCTGATGACATAGAAGGGCTCTCTTGGGTGATAAGCAAGTTTAATAGGCTTATTCATTCCTTGGGACGTGTCCTGGGAATTGACATTTCTCAACATTTCTTTCAGCTGGGAACATAGTATAACTGCTTGCACTGAGGAAATTTGCGTAATCACTTTGTAAGGGTCTGGAAAGGAACATTTGTATCAGCATGATTATGAAGTGCAGAAATTTCACAGCATGGTATGAAAATAGACAAAAAAATAAACATTTCCTATTAAGATTTTCTTCGTTATCCTTTCATTCCTTACAAAATGCTTGGATAAGGAAGATCATGATGTTATTATTTTCATGCTCCAAATCTCGAAGATTACACGGGCTTCAATTACAAGTCATTCAGCATAAAATTTCTTTTTCACTAGTTCTAATTAGTTTTAGGATCTTGAGTTGAATGCTTCGTCTACATTTAGTAGAAGTCCTTTTTTCAAATATTTTGTTCAGCTCTTATTATTATTTCAGCTCTCCACCTAAACAGATGGTACTATTTTCTGAGTTGTTGACTCTTTTCAGGAGTATTATCAGCTGATCTCTTTATTTCCTGCTCTCAGTGTCACAGAAAACTTGGTATGGATGTCTTCAAATCTGAGATTGTGGACAGTGGAACTGGCAGAAGCAGGAAACCTGTTATTTAAGAGGACAGCTAACTAAGTACTACAGTGATCTGGTACTCTAGTTGATCAAAGATTCAAAATGTCAGGTTTAAAATGTCTAGTTTGGTTGGTTGAACTTTTCTTTGTACTGTTAATTTGTCTTTGCTGTAACACCTGAACTCAGGTTTACTGCATGGAGTTCTTGTATCTCTTGTTTGTGTAAAGAATTTACACAACTTTCTTCTCGTTCCAGCTTTCTTTCTTCTTTTGTAGACTGATAGTTTGAATCTATGTTTTCTCTGTATATTCCGTACTGATGCTATAATATATTGAAAACCACTCTCGATTTTTAGGTGAATAGAAGGAATAATATGCTTAAATTCAAGACAGCACTAGTATGTGCCACAAAGTACCAATAAGCTCTTGTTTTTTTATATATAATTATTGTTATCGCAATGATTTGGAGAAGTAGCAAACCTTTTCCACGTGGAATCTTTGCAAGATTTAGCTTTAGGGTAAGCTGATATCCTTCTTTTGCAGGTTCAACAATCTCCACAGCATCCGAGCAAACTTGCTTTACCATCTGCGTAGTGTACGATGACAAACCATATGATAGCAGGGCTCCCTGGGACAGTAGTGGAGTTGATATTGACAGGTAGTTATTTTGTGGATCAGCTGCAGAAGACTGTGAACATTACAGGATGATTACCAGAATAATTCTCAACATTTTGTTGAAAGCCTTTATATGTCAGGATAGCTCAAATTGACAGATAGTAGGCATGTCCTTTTTTAGCATGCACACAGCCATTAATCTCAATTATTTCCACAACTGCAGATTTCCAGATGCTGAATCATTCCAACTGTTTGTGTTGACATAAGTTATATGTAATTATCATGATAAGAGTGCAATAGACTAACCTGAACATGGTATTCCACGCACCCGAATTCATACAAGTGATGATCAATCTCCACAGGCTTCTCAGCACTATCATGAAAGGAAGAGAATCAATTTTCATCATCGTTTTTGTTGATCATCCATGCAACTTGAGATGCATGTTTGCTTACTTGGAATGTGAAGGAGAAGAAAGCAATTTCAAAACTGACCAGAGCAATGAAAGCCTACTATTTTCAAGGCTAGCATTTTGTTAGTTTCCTTTTCCTTTCCTCGACTACTAGAGCTTGAATATCTAGAATTGCATCCACAGAACATTTTCTATTTCTATATGAAATATACTGATGAGATAGTTCTGTAGAGGCAGAGACTTGTTACATGGAGTCGATGAGACACCTTAGCAGAACTTATCATACATTTATTTCTTAATTTCCTGCTTTTTATTTCGGGTAAGCCAATGATAAATCATGTTGTATGCAGAAGTTACCTTTAAACAAAGAAATTCAATCATCTCAGATATGATAAATGAGGATTAGCAACAAGTTAAATTCTACCTTGAGAATCTTGATGGATCAAAAGTGCTTACTGGTATAACTTGAGCAGGATCTCCTTGAGTGCAGGGGACACCCTCTCAAAGCATGCCATGTTGAAGAATCCTCTATCAAGTTCTCACTCGCATGGTGGTGGAAATGAACTGAGATATAGAACTTCAAATCCACAGGTTTTGTCTATATCTGTGAACTTCGAGTAGAAAGCAAGTTGAAATCTTGCAATCATTGTGAGCAACCCATGAAGCAAGTACCTACCGTTATTTCCCTCTCATCTCTCCATCTTTCTGCTTCTTTGTCACTATGTTGTTTGTAAAGTACGCTAAATCGATCACCTGCCAACATCCTCCTACTATAAGCTTCTGTTTGATTTTCCTATACTTGTGCCTATACTGTGAGGACATATTTAAAAAAAAAAATATTATTTAAATATCATAAGTGCATTTTAAAAAAGAAAAAAAAATCAATTATTGGGTTAACGGTTCAAAATTTAAACAAAAAAACAATTATGATAACTTAAAAAAAAATTCTTTTTCTAAAAGAAAAAAAACGATCAACTGATTAAATATGAAAAGAAAAAAATAGGTAAATAAGGGATAAGAAAAATTGGTCTAAGTTAACTCGGGTTAGCATGACAAACATGTAATCCGATAGTAAGAGGCAAGTTAACCTAAGTTAACTTATCAAACTCGTGGTATAGGTCATGAGATCGGGATAACCTGATAGAAAATAAATTAAAAAAAACCACAAAGTTTATTTGTAAAAAATTAATGTCAAACAATAAAATCAAAAAATAAAATAAGTAAAAAAAACAAAAAAAATATCAATCTGCGTTGACTTTTCAAGCTCATGACCCAGGTCAAGTGGACCAAAAGCATATACATGGACAAACTACAAAGTCCAATTCTTAATCAATCAAATATTAAAAGATAAAATTGAGGAAAAAATTCAACAAAAAATAGCAATTAAAAGAATGAAGATAAAAAAAAAAGTAGAGGACAACAACGAATTTTCTATTGAAGGTTGAAATTAAAAAGAAAAATCATTGTAACAAAAGGACTAAAAAATAAAATGAATGAGGACCAAATTGAAAAAATAATACATCCTTAATTTGAAATACAAAAAATGTACAAAAATATTAAGAAAAAAAATAAATAATAATAAGGACCAAATTGAAAAAATAATATATCACAAATTGGGATTGAATGATGAAATTGGAAAAAAAAAACTTTTACAAAAGAATCAAAAACAAAATTAGAAATAAAAAAATAATGACTAAAGTTAAAATATCGATAACTAAGAGGACAATTCTAAAATTTTGAACAGCCAACACAATTCTCGAGGGGATAGAGAAAAAAAAAGGGGGACAAAAAGCTTCATCAATGACAATCCATCCTGTCATTACCACTCACCACCCCACCAAGAAGAAAACGTCATGGAGATTCCAACAATACAGTGAAAAGGCATTTGTGGCTACTAAAAAGCACCGCACATGTCGCTAGAAGGTCGTGAGCACCTATTGCATAGTAGCATATATGTTACATGCATCACCCACTTTTTCATTTTGATAATATTTTATGTTTATTAAAATATCAAGTTATATCTAACTAACTTGATAATAACAAAACAAAACCAGGTTAAAAAGATGATAAAGCACCCGGAGGCAAGATTTAAAAATTTTGATTTTAAAGCCAATTAAATTATTTTACTATGCTTAAAAAAATAGAAAAAAACTCTTAAATGTTAGTTTTAGAAATTTTGCTTTTAAAAGTAAATTAATAATTCTAATGTATTTTTAAAAATTAAAAAGATAATTCTATCTTCCATAAATCTGGTAATAGCTAAAGCTTCTTATGGGAAAACTAAAATAACCTCAATACTAAGTTCATTGATTTAAAAAAAGAATTATAATATTATAACGAATAGTGATATATATATATATATATGTAAAATGAATATCCTTTCAATAATTATAATAAGACAATGCCTCTCTTCGTTTTTTTAATGTTTCCTCGTTATTTTACTTATACGTAAAACAATTAAAAACAAAATAAATAGAGAGCGAATCTTCCACAAAAACATAAGAAAAAAAGGAAAGTAAAGAACCTATATATCTCATGAAAACCAAAACACAAACAACACTGAAAAATAATATAAATAATATGTTAAAAGTATGGTAATTTTTATTTTTAAATGCTTTTTTAAAAATATATTTATCTTGAAAAAATATTAAATTGAAACTTTATTTTGATATTTTTTGATATACTAATTATTAAAAATTTAAAAAATTATTTTAATGTATTTTTTAAAAATATATATATTGCATTATGATAAAAAAAAAAAAAACACACACACACACATTAAATCTAGAATCTAATTAAAGAAGACTTTAATTCTTGATATACAAGATTATACAAGATAAGCATTCTGTATTAAATTTAGTTTAAAAAATAAAATTTATTGAAAATTATTAGATGAATCTTATTCATCATTAGGATAAATCAATAAATTTTTTACATATATTTAAATTTAATTGTATCATTTTATGATTGGTGCATTATTAATTATTTTATTAAAACGGTGGTATTAAATGTGATAAGATTTATATTATAAATATTATTAATAAGATTTATATTATAAATATTATTAACTAAATTGATGGTTAATGATTTATATAAATTTTATTGATTAATCTGCAATTTTATATAAATTTTATTGATTAATCTGCAATTTTATAAAGACCATCAACTAAATTGTTTTATCTATTAATTTATCGAAGCCAAAACACAACAGCACAATCTGAAACGGTCGTGAAAGGCAGAAGGCCACGAGTACCAGAATGATCATCAAAACCAAAGCACCCCCACCGAAATTGTCTCCACTTCAGGCATCACCAAGACCCTTGACTAATCACAATATCCCACGTGGATAACTATATCATAACGAGATTTAACTAACGTACACCATCAACCACTTCATGGTCCGGTCGCCCATGTCAATCACTGACAGCCGTCGTATCTCCTCTCCTTTCCACTCTTCAAAAAATAATAATAGACCAGTAGTAGTAATAATTAAGGGTAAAAAAAAACATAAAAGGGTCTTGAGGAGTCTCGTTTAATTTATAAAGGAGAGCAAACAAGAATTACTATGTCTTGGGTTCCTCAAAAAAATCAATCTTGGGTTTTTTCTTTTTTTTGATTAAAAATTTAAATTAAATGGTTTCATTTTCTCTCTTGTTTGATTTACTTCTTAGAACGATTAATCTTATTTTCTCTGTCTTATTGTTCGTTTCCTTTTTCACACGGCTAACTATCAATTAGCTTAACAAAGCTCTTTTCTTTTCAAAGCTCCAGTCTTTCTGTCGCTTTCTTGGGAAAGCAATGTTATGTCCTCCTCCTCCTCCTCCTCTCCATGACTCCTCCTTTTTATCCCTTCTCTTTTAGATTTCTTGATAATATATATTTTCTTAACCCAATTCAGAGCTTGATCGTGTAAGAAATGAGCGTTGACCTTGTATCTTGATCAAAACCCTATCAAAACAGCCTTAACCACGCAAAAAGTTTGTATTTTGGGGTTAGGGTTTGTTAATTCTTGATGTTTGGAAATCTGGGCTGGTGTTATTTATGTTAAATGTCATTTTGATTGTTAGAATTGGCTTTTGATAGCATTGTTTGTGCTTTTTTTGGGTTGTGGTGTAAATTCGTAATAGTCAATGGAAAAGGATGTTGGGAAGGATGCTAATGGATCAAAACACGAGCCTTTGATGATGACTTTAGACTCTCCAGATGTTGAGGAGGATGTTGAAGAGAATGGAGAAGATTATAGTGAGTTCAAGGCTTTGTTGCCTCCTAGGAAAGGTGGGATGTCAAGAAGTCCAGACAAAGTCAGGAGAAAAGTTCAGTGGAATGATAATAACGGGAATAAGCTTGTGGAGATTTTAGAATTCGAACCCAGGTAATTTCATAATTTTTGGCTGAGTTTTGGCATTTTTTACTGTTCTAGCTTTGCTTTTGTTGTCATCTGATATTTGATTCACAAGTTGAGTTATGAGTTTTTCAATTTTGGAAACTAGTTGTGACTTAATCATCAAAAAGAAAAGTTGTTGAACTAGTGCATTTATGGGCATATGATCTGGCAATGCTTGATCATCTATGAGCAGATAAGCTTCAGATTAATTGATAGATGCTGGGTGAAATTATCCTGGCGGTTTTTAAGTTATTTCCAAGCATTTTGATGACTTGTTTTGGATTTGAGTTTTTAGACTTTTCCTCAATTTGAGGAGAAGTGTATCTGTATGAAGTATGAACATTAGGCAAGTTCCACGCATACCATGCAAGTATTTCTGGAACGAACTCTAATTAAGGAACAGGCTGGAGTGAGTCAAGTTGTTGTGGTATGAGCAGAGCTTGACCCTCTCGAGTCTGTTGTATTCCTTTTTTGATTCTTGGTCACTCCCATTTACCGAACATAACAAATTACTTTGTATTTAGTTTGGAAGCCTTATGACATAAGTTATCACTTATGTAGCCAATTTTCTTGTAATCTTTGAACAGCTACTCCTGTTGTGTTTTGCAATGGATATATCGCTTAAGTTCTTGCCTATCTCTTCTACATCTAGAATCAAAAGGACATGCCCGTTCAACATCATCTAACAATAACAATGGGACCTAATTATCTAGAACACTTGGAGCAAATGATATGCTATCAACTTTATTAGCAATGAGGAGGAATGAATATTATCATTATAATGTTGGAAACTTCAAACAAAAATGATTAAACCACTATGAAACCTAGATTTTTATTTAAGCCGCTTGTGCTTAGTTTTTATCGATTGATCTGTTTGCCATCCGGTGTTTAACATCATTCAACCTTCAGGCTCATTTACTGTCATTTTAGTTTGATTGAACGTTAAGTGACCTCTGTTTCTCATGAAAGAAGTGTTTGTGCTAAAAACGTTACAGTTATTTGGACTACAGTTATGATAAGATAGAGTAATTATCAAAAAAGGGAGAAATAAAGATTACGCTGAAGTTTTAGCTATTGATAAGAGCAGTTGATTTTTTCCGTTGGCTTTCATTTATGTTGTGGATTTTTTTAGTAATCTAGTATCAGACTTTCCTTTCCCTCTGTCTAGTATCCTTGCAAGGTTCCATTAGAAAACAATTTTCTCATAAGATGACACATTATTCATTCTTCTTTTTTCTTTTCTTAGTACCATTAGCAAGTTTCTCTCCATTGCTTCCCACAAAAAGAAGGTGGCTAATAGTAGTTTTCTGGTGGGTTTTGATAAGAACCCTTTGTTTCAGCTGATTCAATGCAGTTCGAGTGTGGATTTAGAAATCTACACTTTGGTCTTTGTCAACCACTCTGATTTGGTGGATGATTCAACCTGTCCCTAGCCTCATTTAGTATTGTCAAGTATTATCTGGTGCAAGTCTGCTGATTCATGTTGCGATATCCTCTCCGGATGTTCCGGATGTTTAATTGATGTTAAAAGGTAGCCATTATTGCAATATGCCTCCCTAAAATTGAGGATGAGACTTATAAGAAGGATCCGAGTAAAATGAAAGTCAAGATAAGAAAAGAATCTAAAAAAAAAAAAAACTGAAGTCATTTATTCCTCTGGAACAAGAACACGTTGCTTCTATCTGTAGGAAAACCCTGTTGTAATGGTAATGTCTCAATTGTTGCGTCATTTGGAACTTCTCAAATCGACCTGCTCTCTACTGTTGTATTGATGTGGTTGGAAGGAACTGGTGTTATGATCAAAACATCTGTAGATAACACATATTTTAACCGTCCAATTATTTTAATGAACCAGTGAAACACTCAACTGATTAAATCTGCGGTCAGTTCCAAGCATTAGGTGACCTTTTGAGCTCTTCAAATATACTTTGTTGCCTTCATGAATCACAATTAATTGAAAAAATTAAACACCAACGGGTGTCCACGATAAACTCTTTAGCCTGTGATGTTATTTATCTGAGTATTGACTATCTTCTGTTCATAGATCTAATGTTAGTTGACTATTATTGTATCCCTCAATCTCCAGTTTTCCTTTGTGGCTGCAGTGATGTTGGTGATTCTGATGAAGAGGATGGTAAAGATTATTGCTCATGTACAATAATGTAGATATCATCAGTACATCGATTTGTAGATTTCTGCTGGATAAGCTAGTAGGGTATTCACTCC
>Ga0325414_1002465_pt1 | contig 18769 bp, 6 predicted proteins | sample PopdelMetagenome_8_FD_206183 | JGI IMG/M metagenome (GOLD analysis project Ga0325414, IMG submission 206183) | Populus deltoides microbial communities from Bellville, Georgia, United States - Leaf-PdKOR-R3 | ecosystem: Host-associated > Plants > Phyllosphere > Phylloplane/Leaf | place: USA... | reverse complement strand
TGATATTTATTTTTAAAATTTTTTTGACTAACTATTATCTATAATATTTATATTATTAATTTTTTACAGATCAAATGAAGTAAAATAATACCAATATTATAAATGAAACTATTTTTTTAACACTAGAGTGTAAATGTAATTTTTTGAGATTATTAAAGCATTTTAGATTAGGTTCGGATATAACTAACCATATCAATCTAAAACCTTTTGACTTTGAGTTTTGTCGGAATCCGATCAAATAAATTTTTTTTCTAGCCATTCCGATGCTGAACGGATTTGGGCAGAAATTACCATCCCTAAACCCCAGAGTCTCAAGTGTCAAGAGTTACCAAGTTTTGTTGACAGGTCTGGTGTCCATCTCTGTCTCTCACACGCACACATTTGGTGTTGGTACGTGTGGTAGGTCTAGGACTCTGCCATCTTTCCACTGCAGTATATATTTATTTAATTGTATACATAAACACAGACAACCAAACCCAAACTCCAAAACAAAAGAAAATCACATTTCTTCCCTCCAAAAAGAATCAAACTTTTTTGAATACGATGAAGGGAAAGAGGAAGGCAACTACAAATCCAGTGTTGACTGATGCTGCAGAGGGCAGTAGTAGCAACTTATTTGAGACCCAAGTGAGGGAAGGGAATGTTGATGAAGAGGAGGAGAGAATTTGGGCTTATAATGGGGAGAATCGAGAAGAAACCGAAGGAGAAGAAGAAGAAGATGATGATGATGAAGAAGAAGAAGAGGAAGAGGACTCCAAAGGAGAACAAGAGAGAGACTATTTATTTGATGAAGAAAGGACAAAACTTGATGAGGGTTTCTTCGAAATCGAGGCTATTCGTCGAAAACGAGTTCGTAAGGTCTGATTCACATTTTTTTATAGGAAATTTCTGTGCCCCCATTTTTTAGAATCTTGTATTTAATTCTTTTGCCGGGACTTTTTGCTTCTTGGTGGGGAGGTTTAGAATACGGGACCAAGGAATACAACAAGGGGTTTATTTGGTGAATTGAAGTGAATTGTGTTTTTTCTTTGTTGTTGATGATTTTTTCCTGATTATTTGAGTGTGTTTGTCCTGCTAATTGTGGCTGATGATGATGGCAAATGACTCCCCAATTGTTGCAAAAATAGGGTCAGCTGCAGTATCTTATTAAATGGTAAGTGTATCTCTTATATCCTGTCAAGGCTTTACATTTTTCTGCTTCCGAATTGGTATTCAATTAGTTCTTATCTTATATGTCATTATGGTAGGGCTAATGTAAGGAGCTATTAATCCACTTTATTGATTCCAGGTAATTTCTTGACTGATATGCTCTATTTGTTTTAAAGGCGAGGATGGCCTGAAACAGCCAACACCTGGGAGCCTCTGGAGAATTTGCAGTCATGTGCTGATGTCATTGATGCATTTGAAGAGAGGTAGATTTCTTTTCTTCTTCTTATTTACACAAGCTTCTTTGATTGCTGACGACATCAATGCCAAAGAAAATTATGTTTTCAAACTTTCAGTTAGAGTTTTCTCAAGGTAACCCGAGTGATAAATGAGTTGTTTGCTTGGCTAGCTTCTTCTTTTTTTTGGTAGCAAATAAGAAGCAGAAAGAATAAATTTACAAACTTGATTTTCAAGTTAATTTATTTTCAGTATTCTTTTTTTTGGCAATCAAAATGAAGTTTAAAGTATATATTAATTCAATGGAGTTATCTATTTACTAACAATCACTGAATTTTCTTTCTTCTGTCCCTCTTTTCTCTTGTTTTTCTGTCGAGTTTCAAGCTTGCAATCTGGCAAATCTTTCCGAAAACGGAAACGCAAGCATGGGGGTCCTCATACTCAGTCAAAGAAGAAGCAATCACGTTCCTCTACTTCCTACAATGTATTGGATGTTGAAATAAGTATTGCGGATAAACATCTCCCTTCTGCTCCTCTTAGTAGCTCATTGCTTGGTGATCTTCCTTCACCCCTTCAATTCATCAGCTCAGATCCTGGAGGAGAGAGTAATGGAGAAGCAAACAATGTCAAAACATTCAAGCAAATCGATGAGAATGGATCCATGAATGGTTCAAAGCATATTTTTCCTAGGAAAGAGGACAATGAATATGATCCAAAGCTTAGCGAACTTAGAGGAACAATTCCTAACATTGATGTAAACACGAATAATCTCGCAATACATTTCCAAGAAGAAAAGACTTTAGAAGGTAATGGTCTGGCAAATGGGCTTCCCAAGGTTGATTATGATCCTGTTCAGAACAGTCAACGCACAGGTGCTAGGAAAAGAAAATCTGGTTGTGTGAAGAGGTTCAAAAAGGACTCTGTCAAGCCAGCTTTTTTACATAATTCATCTGCAAATTTCTCAGTTGGCTCTACTGGTGGAGTTGCACAACTAGGGATTGAAAATCCTAGCTTAACTTGGGGTAATTCAAGTCACATGCCCATGGCAGAAAATACCATTAATGCATTAGCTATCACCAAGATCCTCAAGCCTACAGGCTTTTCAGCTTCTGTGTTTGACAATGTCCAGGATGTGCTTATAACCTTTCGCGCATTAAGGTTTGTTTATCTTTTAACTTCAATTTCTTGCATCTATCTTGTATGATATTTAATGATTTCTATTTCTTGCATGCTTCTGTTTGTGGAACCAACATGTTGAGAGTAGCTGGATTTCATCGTGTATTCTAACCATCATTCACAAAGAATACACATCTTCCAAGATGTACCAAGCCAATTATCTATAATAATATTTCTTCATATTAAGTAATACCCTAGTTTTCATGTTGAGTAATTCCCTAGTTTTATTTTGGCTAGTTTGCATGAAATTGATTTGAAAGGAGAGGAGTGAAGTAGCTTGTTGAGACACTATTACATGTTTAACAAACAATGTTGGGCAACTTTGGATTTTGTCCCACAAAGTGTACATGTGAGCTAGGTTTAGAGAATTAGGGATTATAGAATAGAAATAAGCTGAGGGGCGTTTGGTATTAGGACATTCAGGATTACCTGGGGAAAGCAATTCAGATGTCAAGCATGCTTGCATTTGGTACGTCAATAAATCTTGAACTCTCAAGAATCTTGAATGTTCTATGATATTAGATTGCTCATAAATATGGGAATGCGATTTGTTTCTAAAATAAGGGGAATTGGAGATGCCAAAACATTCAATATTTTTTTTGACTTGAATACCTCCATTTTAATAATTAGATTGACTGGCATATCTCTTACTAATAACAACACAAATACTTTAGGTAACTAGTTTACACATATTTGCTAGGTATTGAATTTGGACACCTAATATATATTTTGTTGAGTTTAATCTAATAAGAAAATTATTAATATAACATATATGTTATATAAATTTTTACTAGATATATAAATTTATTTGATAGCTATAGGCACCAAAAGCTCTTCTAGTTCTAAACTAAGAAGGAAACAAAAAATCTAACAGAAAAATCCTAATTAATGTTCTAGTTCCTAAATAAGGTAAGATTTCTAAATAGTATTAATATTACTTAGACTAATTTTACATATAACATCAAAATATATAAAATTAAAGATTAAATAATTGTACTTTCTAAACTTGTCTCTCGTTGACTGCATTACAAAGTCTGTGTATGGACTGCAACAAGAGGGCTTTTGAGAAAAAAAATGTTTTCTTGGCCATCCGTGACCTTTATGTTGTCAGTCTTTAATTTGTTTATTTGGAATGGTTATATGGTTAAATTTTTTTTTTTCTTTTGGTTCCATGGTCAACTTGTACAGTATCTGGGGTTGCCTACCAATGCTTTTATTTTATTTACCTACTATAAGAAATTATTTAACTATAGGGATGCATTTGTGCTAGAGATTAGTGAAATGAATTATTGTAAACAAGAAGAGAGAGGAAATTAATAAAACAGATGGAATGGGGTTAAAAAAGAGAGCAAAGAGCAGATGAAAAAGGAGCAACCAATGTCAATGGGACTTTAGGTAATGTTGATAGTGGTTTTTAATGTTAAAAATGGCATTTTGGAGGAGGCGAAATTAGAGTTCTCCTATTAGCTTTTGAAGGCACCACCTGGTGAAGAGTAGAGTTTTATTGGTATGATGCAGCCAATCAAGGAGAATTTTAGCTCGTTACTTTAGTTATAATGTTAGTTGCAGTTAATTAAGGTTATCTGTCATTTTGTTTTTTTTTTTTTTTTTAATCTAAATAAGGTTTGTATGCTAACAGAGCACCAATTCTGTCTACAGCCGGGGCTTTGATAATAGAATATGAGTATTGCATGTTCTCATCATCAAATATATAAACCTATCTCTGTATTTTTCAACTCTTTCTCCCCTAATTAAATCACTTACGCAGACCATTGAATTCAATCTTAACTCACTGTCCAAATATTGCTGGATTCCTGACTTTGCCATTGCAAAGATTATTTTTCCCTCAAACTATTTATTCCCAACTAGATTCTAATTGCTTCGAGAATTCTTCTTTTTAGAGTTGAAGTTTCGTACCTCTAGAATTGGCTATTTTTTTTTATTTGTTCTTTTCCCATTTTGTGCTTTATATTTCTATCTTAGTTAATACTTAATTAAAGGGCATCACTTTCTTCGTAAAAAATAGTAATAATAACCTAACATTCCATTAAAAAAACATAAAAACCTTTCTGTTCAAAATTGCCCCCCCCCCCCACCCCTCTCACACACACAGACATGTGCACGTGTGCTCTTCCTCCTCCTGCCAACCTCAGTACTACCCATCACCCACTTCATTTCCAACGCTTTCTTTGAATTTCTCCTACAATGGCTTAACCCACTCAAATACCAGGCACAATATCATCTATTTGGTCTTTGATTCTGTCCACAAACTAATCGAAGTGTCAAACTGGTGAAGTTTGGGAAATTGGTGCTTGTTAGAATGAATTGATTTCAAATGAGTTCAGGATTTGTTTTATGTTTAATTCAAAGGTGATGTTATTCGTATTCTACCAATTCTTAATTGTATGTGACATCATTAATGAGTGACTAAACTAGCCTCACTTCATTTTTTAATCACAATTGAAATTCAATAACATCAAATATAAAAATTCTCTTAAACCTAATGCAAAATGCTATAAAAGAAGGTAAATCTTGAAATTTAAAATTTATAAATAAAATTTTGATATTGTAGAATATTATGAAAATTAAACTGTTATATTATGGAAAATACATTTTACATTCCCAAATTTGATTGTAAAATTAACCTGCGGTTTTAGCAATGAGATACTATATTCTAGTTGGATAAAAAAGATGCTAACCCAACATAGTATTGTAAAAATATTCTCAATTAAGATTTTTATGATTTTAAGTATTTATGAACTTTAAACTAAATACTTCTAAATTTAGAAAATCTTAAAAACTTAGTGTAAGGAGTTCCACAATTGAATAAGACACTACGTGTATTACTAACAAATTGTGTCGGGCTTCTCTAAAAGAAATTATGCTGGCCTTATGACGTTTAGAGTTGATATAAATGAAATTTGACTAGTAATTAAAAGTGACAAGTTAATCTAAAAAAAGTGGTAACTAAAATGAAGGCTAATTTAGTTATTCTGTAGAAGTGTGGAATGGGATTAACGATTGGTAGAGTAGGAAGAACACCATCATGTCAAGTCAAAAGAAAGAAATGAAATGCTTTATTTAACTTTGTTGTGAATGCATAAAATGGATCTATTGTGTTAATAATATCAGCCTAAATCATAATCTATGTGAATTTACCATTGTTAAAATGGCAAAAGCTGGTATGGCATGCCTTGTGTCAATAATGCCTGCTTTTTTTCCTCTAGCGACGACTGCTATATTGGAAAAAACTGACAGCAAGGAGTTGATTCTAGAAAGAGAATTAGTAATTATTGAAGGGTAAATTCAGTACTTTGTAGTTGAGACTCCCTTTTCTAAAGCATCAACTTTGGGGATGATTTACATCTTAGGAATTTTTGTGAATAAACATACAACCCCGGATAAAGAAATAGTAGGAATGATGACAAAGTGAACAAGCAGAATTCTTATGAATTGGTCTAAATGATGCATCCAAGGAAAAAGGAATTAGGAGCTGTGTTTTTTGTCCAATTCTTAATTTTAACAATTTTCCAATGATGGGTAAGTTTGATGTTCAATTGAGGCACTCTGTGTCATGTGATTTGTCAAGTTTAGTTCTTCAATTTAAGATATTTAAGTTTATTAACTTTTGACAACCAGTCCACCTCTTGCTGTTTATTAGACATTTTAAGATATTTTTGACTTCTGATTACAGAATTCCTAAATGCATACCACATAAACCCCATTCATTCCCCTGCAATAGCATCTTAAGTCGAGAAATCCCTTGGGTCACTGTTTACAGCATTCAAACAGCCTTCTATATCCTCCTTTTCTCATTAACTCCCCCCCCCTCGCGATTTCACCCCATCATCACACCCTACATACGCCATCAAGAGTTATAACTCACTATGTTGTTGTAACAATGTTGCTGCCAAAGCCCTAATAAATTTTCAAACCTCTGCCTTTTCTCTAAATGATTAAATAACAGTCTAAAATTCTAAATACAGCAATCTGTCCTTAGCTGCCTTTAAAATCATCCTCGTACAGCTTTATCAAACAAATCTTACTTCAGTATGTCTTTATGCTTTCTCTCGTATAAATAGAGTTTAGAAGTCTGGAGCACATGAGTTCTCTTATTATGTATGGATTGTGTTTCATGCAATTTCAGATTTATGTATGTCTTCTGGTTGTGAAGTGTCATCTTTTTAAGTGGTTTCCCACATTGCAGGTCTGATGGACAAGAAGTAACAGTGGATAACAGGTTTCTCAAGGCTAATAATCCACATCTGGTAACTGATTATTATGTTGCTGATTATGTTTAGAGTTTATTCCCCATCCACACTGCACTGTCTTCAGCCTTCAAACTGCTCATGATTTTTTCAAAATATCTTTCATGATTTTTATTGTTGTATTTACTGTCTTTTCTTTTTCCTTCCATTTCAGTTAATCAACTTTTATGAGCAACATCTCAAATACAGTACATGATTGGATGGCAGTTTGTATATGGGGGATCTGCACCATTGTATGCTTGTCTGTGTACAGTGCTGTAATTCTGTAGTTGCAGGAGATAGTGCAGGACAATTAGTGTTGTCTTAGTTCTGTAATGCAAAACTGATTGATATAGCTTTAGTGCATCGGTATTTCAAACTTTTCCCCACATATGATTAGGTTTTTGGTATTCCATCTAACGACGGTTATCTAAATATTTTACATGACAAAGACTAGAACTATAGAAGTTCACTTAGTTTGTAATCGTGCTGTCATCTCTCTCTCTCTATCTACATGTCTGTTCCTTCCACAGCAAACTCTCTCTGTTGCTGTTGGATATGATTCTGTTGAATGATGTTTCTGAACATCAAATTACTCCCTTAGTATCAGTTTACTTGATCTCATTGGAAGCATCGAAGATAACCAATTGTCATTTTCAAAAGCTATTTTATTTATTGTCACTGAAGTAAACAAATGGTCCATAATTTGTTTTCATGTGGGATGACACCATGATGTCCTTGAAGAAGTTTAATTAATTTGTTTTGGGATTATTAGTTGGTTTGGTCAACCTTGGATATAATCACTGTTAAACCAAAAAGTACAAAAAAATAAAATAAAAAATTCAGAGGTATATTTACGCAAGGAAGTTGCCATAGGTCAACTAATCATACTGGACCAAAGAAAAGAATCAGATTGTCATCTCTAACTACAACAAAAACCTCCAAGACGGAAGTCCTTGTGTATCCACTGAAACAGGAGAATCCAAAAGATTAGAGAGGAATGGGGATTCGAGGACCGTGCTCATAGTACCTTCTCCAATGATGGGAGTTCAGGGACTGATCATCCTTGGCCCTTCGATATTGTCACTTGCAGACTATGTACTGCCACTATTTCAAGCAGGTGATGAAGATGTTGCGTTCAACTACTGGGAGCTTCCTCTTTTACTGTGACTGCTTAAACACTTGCTTTCTTCATGCTTTCCCTACCGGGACAACAGGTACTCAAAACAGGGAAGTAGTAGCTCTAGCTATGATGCTGATGGATACGGTTTGGGATCCTTACCTTTTCTTGTGCTCTTTTTTGTTCTGTATAATGTTTGCTAACATGATTACAAAGTCTTTTGCTCTTTGTCTCACAAGAATTGGAGTTCTGTTTGGCTCATGAAGATGACTGTTACACTAGGATTGTGCATGCGCCTGTGTACTCTCCTTATCTTTTCTGCAAGTTTTTAAGAGACCAAAGAACTGTAAAATAGTAAAGGAAAAAGAAGAAACTCATGAAGCTACTGCGTTCTGCTAGTTGGTGCTCTAGTTTGTGGCCCTGTATAATGTTTTGGTGTCAAGATTAATCCTACCTAGATGTGCTATGTTTATTATATTTCGTCCAACCAAGAGCAGAAGCTAGCAACAAGAAAATAGCTAGAACGATATTCCGCCATGTACTTGCCTTTTGCAATTTGTACACTTACATACAAGACCAAAGTTTCATTTGACTTTTTCTCATTCGGAGATATAATTTTTTTTTCTCATTTAGTTCTTGAAAATAATTGGAGGTTTCTTATTTGATTATGTAATTAAAAAAATAGAAAAATTTAAATTGAACAAATTATTTTATAATACAAAATATAAAAGAACAACCATAAAAAAAATAGAAATATGGTGCTTTCAAGACTTATGAAGATTAGCAGCTGCTAAGATTTTGATCATTTAATTATCTTTGATGATTTGAGAAAATTAGTTTAGATATATTCATAATCATCCAATTAGAATGATCATTTAATTATAGAATGGTATGCTAAGAAAGTATATATTTGTTATGTATGAAATATCACTCTTGTCATGGAATGAAATCTAATTAATATAACAAATATCTCACTAATATATTAAATATATATTGAGAATATTATTTGCTGTTAATGATATTCAAACAGAGAAGATAATTCCAGGCACATCTCAACAAAATAGTGTTGTTAAGTGCAAGAATAGAACTATCTAGAAGCATGAGGTTACATGTTGTGTTACCTTCAATATTTTGAGTAGAAGTAGTTAATAACTAGATCAACCAAGGACTTTTTGATACTTTTAATTTCAAAATTCTATAAGAGGCATGGACAAGAAAGAAGGTAAATCTTTCACATTTGAAAGTACTTAGTTGTGTTACTTATGTGCATATATAGACTTGGAATATAGACTTTAAAGCTAGAAGTAAGCTTGGATATAACACTAATGAGTTTGGATATTGATTTTAAGATGAGAAAAATAAAAAAATCATCAGAAGTAAAGATGCCATATTCAATAAGAAAGTGATGTACAAGGACAAGGAGACAACAAATTCTGGCAGGTCTGTACCAAAAATAAAAATTACCAAGGTGGTTAACATGGATAATGTTGTAGAAAGTATTGTGCAAACCAATGTTCATGGCAAATAAAATATTGATCCAAGTGGAGCTAAGTGCACTAGCAACGATTGTTAGAAGGTCTTTGAGGAATATCAGGCCTCTGTAATATTTCTCCCCATCACTAAATTATATTTTGTTTACATAAAATAATGAGCCTGAAAGTCTTGATGAAGCTATGCAAGCAGAAGAATCAAGTGGGTAAGAGTTAGCCATGAAAGATGAGATGATTTTCTTATCAAGGAATAAAACATAAAAGCTAACCGACCAACTTGTAGGAAAGACATACTTGCATAGTATTATTTAGGGAATGATGAATCAATCATTAATGTACTTATCATCACTTGTAATATTATTTTGGGCAAATGTTTAATTATGTAGAAAGATTTGAGTAATATATAATCAAAGTAAAGATTTTTGTCATTTAACCTGTTGAATGAAGATTTTAATTATTTATTAATGTAATGTGATGTGTGTATTAACTTTTGAAGTCTTTATCATATATATATATATATATATATATATTCTTAAATGTATATGGATGTCCCGGATGATTGACTATGATTTGATGACTAGAATAACGTCTAAGGGGTTTTGGACCTATCATAGCAATTTTATACAAATCAAACAATATTTGGAGTAGAAATTATAAATTTTAGGTTAGGATTTATGAAAATTTTTAGAGGAAATGTAAATTGATTATGAATCGACTTAATTGAGTAAATTAGTAGAAATTGAGGAAGAAAACATGGTAATTCTAAAGGCATTCATAGCTGGCCATGGGATACAAATTGATGTATGATAAAAATGGGTTTATTCAAGTGAATTGTGATCTATCAACTCATAGTCTTGTGTGTAAAATGATTTTAGGTAAGTTTAGTTACTTTGTCTAACTCGATTGAATTAATTATATCATTGTGAATCGAAACCTTAAGAATAGTTACAGAACTTAGAGATGAGAGTCGTTGTAATTGGTTGATTTTGTGTATAAGGAAGAATTAATGAAAAATATACTTTTTTTTTACCTGATTATGTTATTGTTACTGTGAATCATAATAAATATTTGTGATAAATTAAAAGTGTATATGACTATGCTAATATTGTGAAAGCTAAAATAAGTAGGTATTCCTATGATGAAAATATTCTTTCTTAAAATAGTTTTGATTATTTTAAATAGATGCAATTTAGGTGATAAGTTTTAGAAAGTTAATTTTAATGATATTCCAAAGTAAATGACATAGTAAGGATTATTTTGAAAGGTGAGAAATTAAATAAAAATGTTCCGCTTATTATAAAACTACATATGGAAAAACTGGATAGCTTCATCTCTTGAAGTTCGAAGGAGATTAAGGCAAGAAAATAATAAAATTTGGGATAGGTTTCTTCATAGAAGTCATAGCCTGAGGTGTTAGCTTTTTAACGGGACTGGCCTTACTTAATTTGGAGTACTAAAACTTTAGATATGGGTCAAAATTTAAGAGTAGGTCAAGCTAAAAATTGTATTAAATAGTTTTGACAAATCACGAGAATAAGAGGTTTAGGTGCATTAATGAAAAACTGGACTTTCATTTCTTCATTAAAAATTTAGCTTGAAATCTTAGCTTTCACAAGAAACAAGCCGCATCCAAAACTGAATTTTTATAACTTTAAATATAATTAAAATAAGAAACTGTGTTTTAAAATGGTCAAAATGGATTGATCGAGGTTGGTTATCATTTATTTTGCTTAAGAGTTGTTATAATGTAAGAGCTAAATTGTTGTGGTGATAAAAGTGAATCGAGATATAATGGTGTATACCTGTTGTTACGGGAGAGGTCTCGGGAGTTGTGCAGTAGTAGGGAGATACGATGAAAGCTTTTATAGTGGGTAAGCGTCTAATACATTGACTCTTTTGTTTATTAAGTTTTTTTTTTAACTACCAATTTAGGATCTTAATTCATGAAATTTTTATTGAAGAGAAATGAATTAGCTTCCTGGTAATGAGACTAATGCTACAATAAGCAAAAGGACTAACTTTCTGGCAATGAGACTAATGCTCGGTTATGAGCAAAAGAACTAGCTTCCAGGTAATGAGACTAGGGCTTGGTGAAGAGCAAAGGAATTAGCTTTTTGGTAATGAGACTAGTGCTCGGTAAGGAGCGAAGAAATTAACTTCATGGTAAAGGGACTAATGCTTGTAAATGAGCAAAAGAAACTAGTTTCCTTGTATTAGGACTAGTGCTCGGTGATGAACAAAGGAATTAGCTTTCCAGTGATGAAAGTAGTGCCTGAAAAATGGACAGAGAGACTTAATTTTCTAGTGATGGGTTATCTCCTGGATATGAAGGATGAAAATAAATACCTAAATGGGTGAATAAATTCTCGAAAAGGGGTCAGTAATTTAGAGTCAAAAGAGACTTTAACTCGTATTGTGTAATTGTTGATATGAACACAATATAGTTAAAATGAAAATGAAATTTTAAGGTTGGTTCTTTTGTTTAAATTTTATTTATTAAGTAACTTCACCTTACTTTATATTGAATTAATTTCAAGCACTTCACATCATTGAGTAGACAAATATAAGAACTCTTTTTTTCTTTTGTTAAATTTAATGATTATGTAATTCTATATTTCTTTTGTAATGTCAACTTGCATGTAAGGAATGAGAAATTCTCTTTTGTCTATTAAACTATTTAAATTAGAATATGTTAATCAACCTTTATGAATTATAAACTCTGTGTTGTGACATAATTATTAATGTATGCAAATGACTCATGATGCTTAATGATAACCTATATACTTGTTTATATATTTATATAATAAATAAACTATAATGATGAAAGTATTGGAATATAGCGTAAAAGTTAATCTAATTCATTTGATATGAGAATGTCCAGGATGATTAAGTTCACGTTGTATTTTGATGATAGTTGATTTAAGAACAAGTTCTAGTTGATAACTTGGGATCTCCTGATATAAGAGAGATTCTGTCGAAAATTCAGTAAATTTTATTTGCAATTGCGATTGTAAAAAAAATCATCTGAGAAACAGATTAATCATAAGAAAATTTTGTTTAAATGGTGTGTGAAAATTTGGATTTTTACAGCTAGTACATTGATGGGGTTGTTGCATTAATTGAGTCTGTTAGTTATTTTATTTGGTATTATTTTAATTTAGTTTTGAGTGTGTCTTTCAAATTCAGCCTTATTCATGTATTAGTTTCTTTAATTTCAATAAAAGTCCAAAAATAAAAGTGTAAATTATTTACAGCTAGTACATTGATGAGGTTGTTGCATTAATTGAGTCTGTTAGTTATTTTATTTGGTATTATTTTAATTTAGTTTTGAGTGTGTCTTTCAAATTCAACCTTATTCATGTATTAGTTTCTTTAATTTCAATAAAAGTCCAAAAATAAAAGTGTAAATTATTTATAGCTATTAATCCTCTTGAAATTATCATACAACTTTGTTTTGGTTTATTACAAAATGGTATTCAAGCACTATTCCTTAGCAATCATGGCTAATGGAACTTGAATATCTCATTTATTAGGTAAAGTGGTGAGTATGAAGACATAACTAGCAACAACAACATTCACGACAACATGTTTTAGAGGAGCTGATTCAACAACTATAAAATATTTCAGTTAAGGTTGATTAGTTAATTAAAGTGTAAGGTAAAATACTAGAATCACCACTAAACACTCTAATAACCTCTATCAATGCACATCACTAGGGGCCTTTAACAGTTAATTCAGGTAAGACTTTTTAAATTGGATTTTCCCAAGTTTAATAAAAAGATCCTTTGGGATGGGTTTACAAAGTGAGCCATTTCTTTAATTTTCATAACACTCCAACCTAACACAAATTATTCATTGGTATTTTTCATATGGAAGGGAAGGATGTCTCATAGTTTTAAGAGATGGAAGAAATAAGATTATTAACCAGTTGGGATTCTTTTGTTAAGGCATTACATGTGCAACTTGGAGCTTCTTAATATGATGATACCATAAAGGCTCTCATTAGCCTAAAACAATAATAAAAAATGGAAGATTACAAAATGTAATCTGAGTTACTTTTAAATCGGGTTAGAGGCTTATCCAATACACACTAACTTGAATGTTTTTTAGAAGGTCTGAGGGATGAAATTAAATTCAGCGTATGTATGTTTAACCCTCCCAAATGTTTGGCAGGGTATGGGTTAACTCGTATATAGGACGAGAAATTGAGAAACATGAAGAGAAGTTGGAGATCTAGCACCACTACTGTATTTGAGAAGCCTAGTTTATCTAGACAATCCAAGAATAGAAATAAGCTGGGAGTGACTATTTAAAGGTTAACACCAACCCATATGAAAGAGTTATGTTTTAGGTGGAACAACAACTAGGGACTGGGGAAAAAGTATGGTGACCCCAAGTTATTTTTAATTGAAAAGCTAAAGATATGGTATCTATGAAATCATTAAAGGAGTTAGGTGATATAATTTATTTAAGGGTAGTTACAGAGTTGAAAGATAAAGTGGAGACTTCGTTGCATACAATGGTGGGAGACTTCATTGCATACAATGGTGGGAAATCCAAACCTTGAAACCATATAGTTAAAAGCAAAGATTAATAACTAGATTTGGTGGTATTAATCATTAAGCATATATAATTTTATTCATCTTATGGTGGCTAAGAAGGTTGGACTATAAATGTTAGCTGAAGATCTTATTTGTATTAAAATAGTGGATGGTACTATACTACAAAGTGAAATAAGGTGCGCTGATTTTAGTCTTGAAATTCAAGGATAACAATTCACAACTCAAGCCCTGATGATTCAATTGGTTGGTTATGAAATGATGTTGGGTATATAATGGTTTAAGGGCTTAAGGCCTATTTTATGGAATTTATCTAAATTAATTATGGATTATAAGTTTAATAGGTTATTGGTCGAATAGTTTTTAGTTGTGGGAGAAGTGTTTTGTGTTGTGGTCAAATCTGATGGTTTTCTTTCATCTTATTTCTCACTTTGATTTCTCTACTCATGTCATCATATTTATTTGATTATCATATACTTGTTTGTATGTAAGAGGTATAAGAGTGATGATTTTATCATCTTTTACAATAATATATTGATTTTTAACCCCATCATGTGTTTCTTTCCTACTGAACTGTCATAGTCTTCCCAATAAGATATGACTTGCATACATTGGAACTACATCATATAGAACATCATTAACATACTTTCCAATAAAAATTGGAACCAAGACTTGCTTAGTTACTTTCACCTCACCACAATCATTTAACCATTACAATCTATAAGGTCTATGGTGCGTAATAGTACACAAGTTGAATTTAATAATAAGGGTAGTACTAACTATATTAGTATAACTTTCAGTATCTATAATCAAACTACATATCTTGTTTTGTACATCATTTGCTTATCAATATCATCTTTATTGACTTGAACCTAGAGGTGCGCCATATAATCAATGCCTCACTTTTAATCGTGTATGCAACCTCTTCATCAATACAATCCTTCAATGATGACATGTCTTTATAATTAGATCTTTATCACTTTCAGACTCTATGACTCCATTGTCTCTGATAACCATTATTCTCTTGTTTAAACACTTTAAAGCATAATGCCCAAGCCACTAAAACCTAAAACATTTAACATCATGAGTACATTTAGGCTAAGTATCATATATACCTTTGGAACCTACAAAGACATCAACCTTGACTTTAAGCGGTTCGGTTTTGGAGCCAGTGAAAGTTTTAGGTTGGGTACCCCCCTTTCTCTTAAAATCCAGTTTCCATGACGATGAAGAACTTGAATTGTAAGTTAGTCATACATTCCCTTTCCTTTTGAGTTGTCTTTTCACTTTAGTAACCATATGAATCATGTCCTCTAGCTCCACTTAGTGTTGTAGCTAAACAACACTGTCTAACTCTCTTTTCAGCTCATTAAGAAACCTAACCTATTAACTTCCCTATCTTCAACCTCATCAACCCTGATCATTGCAATTTTTATCTCATTGTGGTAATCTTCCACATGTTTTGGCCCTTGATGTAAACTCTACAATTTTAAAGAGCTCTTTGTAATAAAAGTTAAAAACAAATTGTTTTTTCATTATGGTTTTCATGTCATCTCATGAATCAATAAGCCTTTCTTTATTCCTTTTATTATTCAAAACAAGTTGATCCCACCATATTAGTGCATAATATGTAAACTTAATGACAACAAGTTTTACCTTTATTTGTTTTATGTAAAGATGACAATCAAAGATCCATTTAACCTTCTTTTCCCACTTTGGATATACCTTTAGATCATTCTTTCTTTGAAAAACATGTATTTTCAACTTAACCATGACTAACTCTCCAACTAAATCATTACGATGCCTAAAGTCCTAACAATTCTCCATCTGGCTAAATGTTCGACCCTGTTGAAACTAACATGCCTTCTAGCCCTGTTCGGCCCTACTCTATTCCCTTATCCTGCGGATGCAAAGTCATAATCATCATCATCCACAACTTAATGATGGCTAACTCTCCAACTAAATCATCGCAATGCCTAAAGTCCTAGCAATTCTCCATCTGGCTAAATGTTCGACCTTGTTGAAACTAACATGTCTCCTAACCTTTTTCGGCCCAACTCTATTCCCTTATCCCATGAATGCAAAGTTATAATCATCATCATCTACATCTGTGTTTTCATCAACAAAGTCAATTTTAACATTATAAATTGTTTTTCGAACAATGTTTCCTTTTTGATAACCCCCATCCTTAAACCATCCATCCCACTATTTTATTATCTCATCGAAGCCAATTCATCTTTTAGATCCTTCATCACCTTAACCAACAAATCAATTTGTTGAGTGAAAGCTTGAATCTGGAAAGTGGTATCCACTTTTGGTGTCGCAGACTTTTGTGTTTCACACAATTTAAGGGTTTTAACTTAATTGTTCTCACTATACCTTTTACCTCTTGACTCACTTTTTTACGATTCTTTCAAAACTCAAAATAAATGAACCAAAGTCAATGGTTGTCGTAACACAATCCAAATATATATAAAGTGACTCAATAATCAATAAGATATTAAAAACAAGTAAAACAAACTTACAATTATGATTTCATAAGTTGTAAACGAATTCGTACAAAATATGGACAATATGAAGACTCGAAATAAAACAAAAGTAAAAATTAATGAAAACACTTATTTGAATCCTTAATAACCCAAATATCTCCAAAGTAAATTGATTAGGTCAAAATAGATAGTAGTAAATATGTTTTTGAACGTTGATGTAAATTTGACTTGTTACATAATTTAAAACATCATAATTGAAGCCTGGACCAAATGATATTGGAATAACCTCAAATTTAATACATAGTATCCTTATGACCAATAAATAACATATCACAGTTTATAGGTCATTCTCTTATTTCAAGGTATCGAAAACTCGTGTATGATCAGTTTACGATATAATTTAACTTAGAATTGAAACCCCAATTAAATGATATCAAAAAAGACCAATTTAATATGTAGTGCAATTTCAACCCAAATAACCAATATATCAATTTTAAGGTGATTTCAAGATGGTTTGATTTGGCTTTTCTATTGTTTATGTTTTTGTGACAGAATTGAAACAAGCTTAAATAACATCTATTCTTTTCTTTGTTTTTTTTTTACTTTTTATGCTATTGATATGTTTAAGGACAATAACAAAATGAAATAACACTTTTTTTTGTTCTAAGATGCCAAAAATACAAAGAGAAGAAGAAGACTGAAAACACAACTAAACTTATGGAACAAAAAAGAAAAAAGAAATTAGAAAGATATGACCTGATTTTGAAGCATGACTCTGATTCCAACTAATGTGAATCTTGTGATCACATGGTTACACAACCCATAAAAAGATTGATAATAAATCCTGTAAAATAAAAACAAGTCTGATAGAAATGGGATACAATGAAAAATTATCTCAAGGCACCAACATTATTAGAATAAGAACCCCTACCTTATGAATACTAATTCACGAATGAGAAGTATAATAAAGATACCACAAAACCAGTTAATTTTCGATAAGTCAGTTTAGTTTGTTAAATAACTAAAGAATGTGAGAAATCCTCTTAACAATCAAGAACAATAGATCATAAATTGAATAAAAAGTGTTTCTTACAAGGAGTTTTTATACTCCAAACAAAAATACCCTAATGGATCTATCCTAGTGGACTGTTTTGAACTCACTTACAAAATTGATTCAAAATAGATGATTAAATCTGAAATTCTAAAGAAATTATTAGGTTCAAACATGTCTTGGGTTGTAGATAAAACTAATTCAAATCAAATATAAGTTAAGCCCAAACAATCCTGGACTGTAGCTAAAATAATCAAGACCAACTAAGCCCATAAAATAACAAAATCAATGTTTAAACAACTAAATATATCAAGACAAAAACCAAGGCCTAATGTCTTAATTTACCAAAAAAATAATTAAATCCCATATAATAAGTTTATATAGGCTGTCAAATTTTAAAGAACAAAAAAGAAGCAAGAACAAGTAGATCCCTTGCTTAAATAATGAGTAGCAATCGTCCATTATTTCCTTAGAATCAAGAAAAAATTGTTACCTATAGTCTTCTTGGAATTGAGGGAGAATCTATCGTCTTTTGTTTCCTTGGAATTGAGGGAGAATCTACCACCAATGCATCTCCTTTTCTCTGCCATTTATTTATCCCCTAAGCACTAGAAAACTTGTTTGTAGCTAAACAATCATTGTAGAATAAGAATTGATGTTGACCTTTCTTGCTTGACAACTTTAGAATCCTTGTTGATCTTGTATTCCTTTTGGCATGTGGAATCATTTCAAAAATTTATAAGTACTATGCTGCCATATATTTATCCAAAAAAAAAAATCCTTGCCAAGTATAGAATCCAAAAATCACAAGGAAAGATAATTCCAAACCAATTAAAAAAATCATGCAATTTACATCTTGCAACTTCTAATCAATATCAAACTGTCATATTGAACTTTGATTGACTTAAAATTTTACACCAATATAAAACAGCATCTTTAAAATTATCTGGTAAAGTTTCAACTCAATCCAATAATTATTTTGAAATTATGTTCAATATCATAAAACCAAATAGACAATAAAAAATATTAAACCCTAAACAACCTCTTTAGTCATTTTGGTTATTGAACTTGTAATGGACTTGATGAGCCCTCAATCAGATTTGTTGATGTCATAAGCTGATATGCATCAATATCCAACATTAAGGTCCATGTTAAGTTTATATTATACTTATTCTTACACCATTAGTGTACCCTTTTCACCTTGACATAATTAACTTAGCAACACATAATGAAAGAAAGAAACATAAATAAACA
>Ga0325414_1002464_pt1 | contig 18771 bp, 10 predicted proteins | sample PopdelMetagenome_8_FD_206183 | JGI IMG/M metagenome (GOLD analysis project Ga0325414, IMG submission 206183) | Populus deltoides microbial communities from Bellville, Georgia, United States - Leaf-PdKOR-R3 | ecosystem: Host-associated > Plants > Phyllosphere > Phylloplane/Leaf | place: USA... | reverse complement strand
AAATTTATACATATATAAATTTACAGAATTAATCACAACTTCGAAATATAATTGATAACAATTAAACAAGACACTTAAACAAGCTATTAATTATTTATTTCATCACAACGACACATTTAATTCGGTTTAATTCAAACAAAATTTCAACAATTTACAAACAAATATAATTTGACAAAATCTAAAACAAACTATAACAATTACAAAATTATACATTCATACTACAAGTTTCTTTGACAAATAACAATTAAACAAGTACAAACGTTAACAAAATACATATACTAAAATAATAAAATTCACAATTAAATATTAAAACTAAAAAGGATAGATTTACTTACAAAAAAATGATAAAATCTACAAGAAACGGATATTGTGATCACGTACAAGATATAAGAAACTTGAGTGCTCATGTTGAGAATAGTGGAGAGTTTGGGATGGGTGTTTGGCTGCAGTTTGGGAGGGGAGAGGTGGGATGGGAAAGAAGAAGAAGGAGAAATAGAGGAAGAGAGTATCGGCAGATGGGTGCATATAATGGTTTTTTCCGACGGAATCACCGACGGATTACTTTCATCGGTGATTCCATCGGTGACTCGCCACGTCACTATACGGCTATCTCAGTTTGAATCCCTCGGTAATTTCCGTCGGTAAAATCGCCTGACGTCACCATGCCGTTGCATATATTCCAGACGAACTGTATACTCCGTCGGCGACACCATCGGTATATACCGACAGATTTTGAGACGGAATTATTTCCGTCGGTATAAATTACCGACGAAAAGATTCCGTCGGTAATTCCGTTGCTTTTCTCTGGTTTTCTGGTAGTGATCCTTCTCTTCCTGGTAAGAAGGCTGCTGGTTCATGTAGTTTCCAGGCATATGCGTCTTCGTCTGATGGGTCTGATTCAGCTGGCCTCTCTAGATATCTACTCTGAACCCAAACAGGATGGGTGAGGCTCTCTCCCCATATGCTTGTGCAGCTGGTTCTCTGTTGCTACTCTGCTACCAACAATGTAAGTTTGTCTGTTGGTGATGTTGCCCTGCAGATGATTTCTCATGACTGCTTGGTATAGGGATCCATTTGGGTGAGGTTCTCTCCCCAAAGCATGTTGCTGGTTCCCATGTGGTGGCAGTTACAAGTAGGATAATGTTGGAGGTTCTACCTATTATTGCTGCTGATCTACTGGGTTGGAAGGAGATCCACCCTTCTGATACTGCTGGTTTTTGGGCTTCTAGGCAGATGCTTCTTTGTCTGCTAGGACGGTTCTGATGTATGATTATTGCTATTTGGCTTTGATGCTTGTTCAAGGGAACTTGTTCCTTTTGATTTAGGTTGTACAAGGGAGTTTGTTCCCTTTGCTTTCTGTTTCGCAAGCTTGTCTTGCTATGGTTTGTTCAAGGGAATCTGTTCCCTTTGCCTGGATATGTATATCCATTTATACTGTTGGTTTCCAGCTTGTTCCGCAAGCTTGTCTTGCTATTTTTTATTTATACAATTCTTACATTTGATTAAAAAAAAAAAATAACACTCCTTATATAAGATAACTCAGTGATATCAAGTCTAAAAATCATTTATACAACCGTTATGTGAGCCTTTCTATAGACACCTATGATCTTTCCATATGGAATTCTCATGCGGGTCAGTTCAGTGTACATGTTATTTAACAAGCACCTATATATTAGTTCTAAATATCTCTCATACCTCGGCTTATGAGAACAATTGCTTCCTTTCATAAAATAAAATAAAACATAATATGTATTAGTATCAACAGCTCTAATTAATATTTAGTCTTAATAGAGCATTGACCAGGAACATATTAGGAACATTGTTTTGATGCAATAAGAATTTCATAATTAAAACAACTTTATAATTTTTTTGCAAAGCATTTTTGTTCCAATGACTTTATCTATACTCTATATAATCAAACACTAAATTCATTAATAAAGTATTTGATGAATATTAAAGATAAATAGATTTTTTTAATAAATTAAATATATTTATATAAACAAAGTAAAAGTAACTTGAAACTAATTTATTAGCTAACGGGCACATACACTAACAACAAGATTGTGATTTTGCCTCTACTAGATCAACCAGACGTGGGGGTGCAATCGCAAGTTGTGCAAACTGGACTGATTTAGCCTCTGTTGCTATGAAACTTCTGCTGAATTACAGATCAAGTTAAACAATTCCTTCACCAACTTCAGTTGCACGTTATGTTTCTTTTCTTACGCTGAAGTTTTCAGTGATAACAGCAAGAGGACCATGTGATGGCAAAGTTAAGCAAAGCGAATTATTAAAGATATTATAGTTCCTTGTTTTGGATAATGTTAGGTATTTGTTATTTAGCGGTGTGATTCTCAGTATCAATTAAATGCTGATTAATACGTTTTACTGTGTTGACGAGGGAGGTGTATATATAGAGAAGGGTGAAGATAACCCAGAATGTCTTGTTGAGGTAATCCCTATGTGAAGCAAATCCAATGATCCCAATATGCTTTCTCCTGAAGCTTGGGTAATGGGTAGTGGCGGGTAACGTGACCGCCTGCTTTCCTTTACGCAAAATGCACTGGCAGCGCTTTCCGCACTATCTACGCATCTCTCCTCCGCTCTGCTAAGTTTATAGCCAATAGCCAATGCAATCACATGTGCCAAGTTCCAACATTTTCCACAATATCATCCATGTTTCAACTTTTACTCCTTGAACCTTTGCATTAAAGGCTTAACACGAGGAATATATCATCCCTTTTTTTTAGTTTCCAACGTGTATAAGAAGTTCCTTGGAGAAAAATATTAGCAGCTTTGGAGTTTTAACAGAAGAATGAGAATGGTATAAATCCAAGAACAGTTTTGGATAAGGGAAGCCGACATTCACCGAGTCACAGAGATGGATAATTAATACCTGCGAGTTAGTTTGACATTCCTAGTCATTTTATTAAACACTGCTCCAAGAGGGTTTTTGCCCCTTGGCTTTGGTGTTTTGCTAATCTTGCCGACTAGAGAGATACAAGGGACCTTTATGACCAGCCGGCATTCCAATATTTTTCATTCTTTTGAATCAATTTGATATGGTTATGGCTCAATATTGACGGAAAGGCCATGGTACGAAAAGTTTCAAAGCACAACAACAAAGTCTGGGTCCGACCCATCCTTTAATTTTACTTGTATATATTATCTTCTATGATCATTTCATCTTTGAAATTGAATATAGGCCAAAGTGTGTGTGCGTGCCCATGCATACAATATCGGCCAAAACCCCACCGTTGTCATAAGACTCTTTACTGGCCAGCATACGATCTAGCCTTGGTTACTGCTCTTTCTACCTATTTATTTAATAGCCTAACTTTTCTTCTAAGAAAACTTTCTCCAATTCCAATTATGTATAATTTTCCTGCTAATTAATGTAAACCTTAATCTCACAGGGGTAACCAAGGATTTGCATAGGATATCAAGACGATATTGTGACTTACTAGATAGGTGACTTCATCCTTAAAAAAAAAAAAATCATTTCAGAGTTAGGATGCGGAAGCATCAATAATTGGCCTAGAGTAATAATCGCATTTGGTTACTAGATAGGTATTCAACTCCCCGGGTTGAATTTTTTTTAATTTAACAAAATATCAAATTATTCATTAACTCAAATAAATTTAATAAATTTGAATAATTTAATAATATAATTAAAAAAAATAACGACAATAAATAAAATTAAAAAAAATCAACAACGATTTTATGTAAAAGATAAATAGTTGTTAATATTACGAAAATACATCTTTATAATATTTCTAAAATTTTCTCAATGATCTTATTCATTAATAAAGTAAAAATTAAATGAGAACAAGATAATTACATGATAAAATTAAAAAATATATAAATCTCAATTCCTAGCAAATAAATAATCAATGATGAAATTAAAAAGAAAAGAATTTTAAAAAACCAAAAAAAAAATTAACACGAGTATGTTAGAGCCAACACATGTGAATTCTTAAAAATACGTTCTCTGAAGGAACGAGACATGATGATTTTTCATCATCCAGCTCGAGCAAAAATCAAACCAAATCTATAACCTAGTCGTTGGACCAGGATAACCCCGTAGAAAACAAACTAAATAAAATTATGAAATTTAATTCTCGAACCACCCTAATATTAAAGGAAGAAATTAAAAAAAATAAATAGCAATAAAAAAAAAGGATTGAGTCAACTCTGGTGAAATTATTGTAATAATTCCAAGAAAAGAAAGTTGCAAAAATAATAAATATCAAATTTAAACAAACTCAATAATAAAAGATAAAATTAAAAATAAAACAACTTTAAAAAAGGTCTAAGTTACATGAATGGCAGGTGGCATGTGCAGAACCCTCGGATACACCAACTAATTTTTTATTTAAATTATATTTTATATATATTAAAAGTTCCAATTACTTCTATCACCACATAAGAAATACAAAAGGATCAAAACAAAATGATTGCACCTAAAGCCAAGAGATTTTAATTTTGAGGGGCACTTAAATCATTTTTTTGTGCAAAAAAAATAAAATGTTCAAAAGAATCTCTTGAACTAAGTTTAATGTTATTTTTTTACTTTTAGGAATAATTTAGTAATTATATTATATAATAAAAATATAAAAAGACTAGTTGACCTTGTTCATTCTTGTAATGACTAATAACAGGTCTCATGAAAAAGACTTTTCTGCCTCTAAGACCAAGCTAAATAAGTTTGTTTTTTAATGGAAAAATAATATATATTGAAATGTGAGTGCCTGCACATAAAATGCTTAGTTTTTAAGTTTTATTTTTTTAATTTGCATTGGTATAACCATACCAGTTTACGTATTTGTCATAGTTTGCAGATAATGCAGTGGCTGTTTTCATTGCTCTATATATATATATATAATAAGTAGATTTTAATACAAGTGATTTGGTCTCGTGAAACACAAGAGTTTAGGACAGAGGATAGCTTTTATTTTTCTGACTTGACAGAAGTGGAAGATTTGTTGGCTGTAGAGCGCAACAAGTATGGATCTTAACATGCTAATTGTACACACAGATTGGAATCGATATCCCCAGGATCAAGTGCTCGTCAATCTTAATACATAGGCCATGACTTGCGTGGGTATTTTGTGAAGATCTGATAAGAACCCTAAATTTTTCTTTTCTTTTGGAGGCTAAGATGTTATTACATGTAATCTAAGCCGGTTTTTGGTAATTAGTACAATAATCAGTCTTGATATTAAAAAAAGTTGAGACAGATAGAGGATATGAAAATCTTAATAGATATAGGCTGCTTCTTTTTTTCCTAGTTGGTTGTAAGCTTCGACTAGCTTTAAAGCTTTTAGCAAGAAAAAAAAAAATGATTCTCCAGGGATTTCGCACGTCTGCCACTCTCACTGTTTCCATCTTTCCCTATCTTCTCTGGAAAAAAGCAGAAAAGAAGATTCGGAGGGGCTGCTTGGATCTGTGCTGGAACGTGATTTTTTAAAAATATATTTGTTTAAAATTAGTTTTTTGAATAATTTTGATATGTTGATGTCAAAAATAATTTTTTAAAAAATAAAATAAAATTATTTTTATGTATTTCCAAGTGAAAAACACTTCAAAAAATAACCGCTATTTAACTACAAAACACTATTAAAATCTATCTTTTTGTCGGCAAATAAAGTAGGAGTTGAATTCACCCAAGTAAAAAAGAATGAATAAAAAGTGAGGATTTCAGCATTAAATTAATCTACGAATGTCCTTTTAGGGGAATGAACCAACTAATCAATATCTAGCAATCATGGTCATTGGATCTTCAGGATTTTGCGATGGTCCAATAAAGAGCAAGTGCAATCCTCAACCTTGTTGGTTCATTAGTCACATTATATGATGACAGGCAATATATAGTAGTATAGCACTGGCATGATTTTGCAATCTCTCTTAACGACCGTTGCAGCAAGCACACAACAGTATCTAAAACTCTTTTTTTACATTTAATTCGTGGTATAATAATTAGATCTTGACTTAAGAACCATGAAAAAATTTGATGATCTTTTTCTGTGATATATATATATATATATATATATATATATATATATATATATATATATATATATATATATTGGCGTGCTGAAGGAATGAAACATTACTAATTTGATGCAAGTCAAGATTTACAATGCCGTCCAAAGGAGGGAGGATGTTCCATAAACTAGGAGTTATAGCAGATTAGAAGGGTTAATTATGAGCCGGCACCGACTGGTTATGAGCAGAAGTTATGTAGGTCTATTCATAGACACTTCGTCTCCTTTCTGTAAGCCTCTTTTCCATGAAATTTAAGCACACCTATTACTATCAACACAAAACGACACCAAAACAGAACTAATCAAAAGAAGAGAGAGAGAGGGTCAGCGCAAAAAAGAAATTAAAGGCACTTGCACAGCTGGTCGTGATTCGATGTGGTCCATGCCAAACAGTACCTTGCTGCCCATCTCCCAAAGTATGTTGCTAGTGTATTAACACTTTGACCTACCTAACAAAGGCTTTTAACACAGATTGAAATCACCAAATACCCAGTTACATCATGGATATCATTATTTCAGGATGGATCTATCATTATATCTTACCTAATCTTTAATATTTTATAAATTATAAACTCATTTCATTTATTTTATTTTTTTTTGATAAAAACGGGTTAGATATATCAGGTTAAGCTAAATTTATTATGAATATTACAAATATCCACGAGTTTGACTTACATTACTAATTTTTGTTGGTTTATATTTAAAGACGGACCTACAATATGGATTATAGGTGTTATGGCTCCCCCAATGTTAAGTACAATTTTTAAATCTCACATTACCATTAAATTCTAGTTATTTCACTCCTCTACTCTAGTGCGCTAGTAAAGAGACAATGTTAGGGTATACAGGTTGAATTAAAAAAATATAATAGGAATCTCACTAGTAAGAATTTTGAAGCTAAAACATTTCAAAATAAAATAAAAATAAATTTTTAATCCACAAACTATCAAATATATATAAAAAATGTGTATAGGGTATATAAGAATGAATGAGGATTATTTAGGTGTGAAGATTCACATAGCATCCCTTTAGATAAAGAAATAAATGTAGATGCAACTAAGTTTTTTGAACTTATGAAATATTCGGGTGTTACCTGAAGGGAATAGCCTTAAATATAATTTTTTGTGGTAAAATTCATGATGAAACCTCTTGTCATAGGTACCAAAAAGTTGATATGTGTCTAAACTTTTGCATATTGAACTATGATGAATATGCAAATTTCACATAGTGCAAAACCTGTCAGCATGCTCGATATAAACACAATAGTAATAGAGAAAGGACACTTATCACATACAAAAAAATCAAGATACTTTCCAATCACTTCTAAGCTGTAAAGGTTATTTATATCCCTAAATACCACTTAACATATGGCATGACACTATTCACATGATAAAGTGAATGGAGTCATTATACACCTTTTTGATGGTGAATCTTGAAAGTAGTTCAGTAGGATGCTTCTTGAGTTTTTAATGGAGCCATAAAACATACAATTTCTCTTGGGTACTAATGGATTTAATTTATTTAGCTTTTTTATTACACTCAAATCTTGTTGGTTGGTCATCATGATAGCATACAACTTACACCTAGATATGTGTATTGTAAAAACTCGACTAAAACCTATCCTGAATGGAAAAATAATAATAATAATAATTTTTATTATTTAATTCAGAAATAAAAATGGGTTAGATCAAATAAAAGAATTTTATAAAATATAAGAGGAATGAAATTGAATAAAGGGAAAAGTGGTATAGTATAAGATAATTAAGAGGGAAAGGTTGTGGGGAAAAATAGGAAAAACATAAATTAATAGGGCCAAAGTGTAATATTAGGAAGATTGGACTATATAAAGACCTAATTTCTTCTCCATGGCCGGCAACTAGAGCATTTAAAAGAGAAGGGAGAGAAGGGAGACTTATTTGATTTTCTTTTGTTTTTCTTACTAAAATTATTAAAAAGAAGCTTGATTAGAGTGTATAAGACATAGATAAAGTAATCCAAAAGAGAAAATTAAGTGTTTTTAGTGAGTTTGAAGGAAAATTGGAAGGTTATGGTTTTAAAAAGAAAAAAAAGGGAAAGCTTGGATTTTCTTACATCCATCTCTTGAAACCTCATCTAAATAAGGTAAGACATATAACCAAAGAGATTAATTGCAATAATTTTATATTTTTGTTGAAGAATTTCAATTGTTAGGGTTATTTTAGAAATGAAAATTTGAATTGTTGATTGTTGAATTGATGCAACTGTGATTTAAAGATGGTTGTGACCATGAAATAAAGAATGGTAATAAGTTCATTTCAAGAATGGAAGAAACGAAAACCCCTCCCTCATTACATGAACGTTTTTTCCAAAAGGAAAAATTGGGACATTGGATTTTTTTATACAATTGTTTGGAAATTGTATGAAATTAGAGGTTTATTGATGTTAATAGGCGGAATTGATAAGGAGTTTACAAAGAAGAATTCTAACTTTCTTTCCTTATAAAGGTTTCTGCTAATAACTCACTAAAGAAGGGAGGGTTTTGATTTGGGCTTTATTAATGTAAAAAGGTGCTTTTAAACGAATCGAGTGGATTGTATAAGGGTTAAGAATATAATATCTATGACAAATTAAAAAGAGAATTTTATTTCTTTGATCTATAAATTCGACCAAGCTTATATAAGAGTATTAGAATTAATTAAATCAGGAAATGAGTAATTTGCATTATGCTGTACCAATTTAAAAATGAAAATAAATGTATAAGAAGTGGACATTTATGCATGACAAGAATGTGGAATTTAAAACGTAATTGAAATAAAAAAATTGAAACCTATGTGAAAAATAAGATTTTATCATGAAAGTTTATGAATGGTAAATGACATGCTAATTATGTTGGTACACAAAAGGCCACAAGACCTAATAGGAAATCTTTTCGCACGCATAGACATCAAATAAGTGTTCGAAACCTTGAAGTGACCTAAGAGTTATTTAAAAGAGTATTAGAAGGAATTTTCTTTGATTGTATCTTAGTGTAAAATTGTAAAATTAAAAGGTGGATTAGAAAGACTAATTCATGGTTAATGGGATTAGTGCTCGGGTTAATAGACGAATTGAGAAACTATTCCTTTAGTTAATGCAAATAGTGCCTTGTTGAATGGACAAATTAAGGATTTAATTTCCTGGTTAAAAGAACTAATATCCTGGTTAAAGGAAAAATATAAAGAACTAACTCCCTGAGTAATTGGATTAACACCCTGGCTGATAGGTAATTATAGAATTCAGGTGACTTCAACAAAAGTTAAATACCTGGTTTAGACTAGAGACAATTTCGATATTTTTATAAGATTTGAAAATATTAAGGATTTATGATGATGTTAGTATATTAAAGATAATTTATTCCATTAAATGATGCTGTGAATATATATGTGCATGAATATGAAATTCTTCAAATTTTTTAAGTGATGTAAAGTGTGTGTGTGTGTGTGTTTCAAATGGATATTTTGAGGTACCTCGCACCCTCAAGCTGAGAAGTAGTTTCATGGATGATGTATTTTGAAGAACCAATATTTTTGTTATAATATAATTTTGTATATAAGAATTGTATTGTTTATCTTATTTAAATATGGATAATGTAATTAAGAAAGTTGTCTTTATGAAGTTAGTTTATAGTCTTGATGTATTCTTATTTAAACGTATTTACTTTTAAAACAAAATGATATGTGCCTTGCGTTATATTAGTTTTAAATACTTGTTCTATAGAATATCATAATGTTAATTCTATTAAATGAATATTGGAAAAAATAGGAAGTTGATGTTATGGTAAAGTTATGGAAGTCTCATATGATGGGACAAGTATTGTGATTGATGTTTGTAGGTTGTGAAACTATTGAGTCGATAACTTGGTAATGAAAATATAAAAAAAACTCTGCTGAAATTTTGGTTTTGTATGTATGTGTGTTTAATTTTTATTTTTTGGTTGGTACATGTATGAAGTCGGAATTCATGTTTTTATAAATTGTCATACCTGATTGATGTCTCAATGAAACATAATTTTGAAATAAAGGTAACATTGATGTAGACTATAATTGATTTATCTTCGTATAAGACGGTGTCGAATTAAAACATATATGGAAAATTAATTTTTCCATATTGTATACATCATAATAAGGCTTTTACCTTATTCAATGATGGAAAAGCTTCGTTTTTTTTTTATTATCACTAAAGGTTCTTGCCAAATCATTATCAATTAAGAAATAATAGAAAATACTTCTCGAGAGGTAATATTAAAAGGGATGTTGCATCGTCAATGCTATCGGGTGAAGAATTGTATAATGAAGTTTCAAAGTATAAGGACATTATGTTTTGTTTTCATTTTGGAAAGCAAAAGTTTCATGGTCTTGATGTGATCCATAATTGGATAAAGTAGAGTATTTTTTGGGAAGGTTTTTTATTTGAAGACTAATGTTATTCGTCATAATTTGGATGTCTTGCATATCGAGAATATTGTTTTTGACAATATCTTAACACGGTAATGGACGTGAAAGGAAAAATAAAGGATAATATAAAACTATAATAAGTCTACCTTTGTATTTTAACTGTGAGAATATAGAGTTGATTAATTATAAGTTTTGTTTTGCAAAGCCCAAAGCCATATTCATCTTTGATAAGGATGAATAAATTTATTGTCTATAAATGGCTTAAAAGTCTATAATTTTCTAATAAATATGCATTAAATATAGCTAGATTGGTGAATTTAGGGAATGCAAATTATATGAGATGAAGAATCATGGTTTCCATGTGTTTTTATAAACATTCATTCCTATTACTTATATTTCCAAAAGAGATATTAAATGCAGTAACAAATATTAGTTACTTTTATAGGGATATTTGTTATAATAAATTGCATATTCAACATATGGAGAAACTTGAAATAAACATCAATGATATTATTTATAAACTTGAAATTATCTTCTCTCTCATTCTTCGACATAATAGAACATCTGCAAGACATTTAGCATAAATGGCAAAAGTTGGAGGTCCTATGTAATACAAATGGATGTATCCATTTAAAAAGTTATGGATTACATCTGAAGTAATTGTCCATTACTTTTTTTAACATTTAATTATTCATCTCTAATTACTTTCATGTAGATAATTATTCAACCTTAAGAAATAGGTTAAAAAAGCGCATATTAAGGCTTTGATATGCGAGACTTATATTGTTGAAGAAACTTTAATTTTTATCTTATATTATTTTGAGTCTCACTAGAGAATAAGAATCAATTACACTCCTAGAAATAATGATAGTGTAGAATGGTCTTTTAGTGAGAACTTGTCGATATTTTTTCATCTTAGACGACCATTATCAAAGAAACTAGTAAAAAGAAGATATTTGGCAAGCACTGAATTCAGACAAGTATATAATTATATGTTATTTAATTATGATGAATTAAGATTATTTTTAGTAAGTCAATTTTATAATTATATTATCTTAAATTATCTTACAAATTAAATTCAGTAACTTCCTTATAGGCAATATTATCAATTATTGTTATCCCAAAATCTAAATGTTGGTGAAACTTAAATTTTCTAATTATAAGATGAACAATTTTCCACGTGGTTTAAAACACATGTAAATGTTTAATAGTTTGTAGCTCCTAATTTTAGAATTAGATATTTTTTTTCTTTGACCATTAATGGTTATTAACTTTAACTAGATGTTCAACATGGGAGCCAATATTGGTAGATTGAAATTTTTATCTTTGGATCCTGAAAGAAAAGTCCAGTTTTATAATGGGTATTTTTTTAATTGATATATATTTCATATTGAATAGTATGGTGATGGTATAAAGACCTTTAATAGTAGAATTTGTGTAAAGGGTTCAACTTCCAATGAGTTTAAAGTTAATTAATATGACAAGTTAGAAAAGGTGATTGAATTGCAATATCATAGATTGCAAGATATAGTGTTTTTATTCATTTATTATTGGCATGATATTGATAAAGAAATTAGAGTAGATATTCACTATGATTTGGTTAAAATTAATAAAAGATGTAGACTTTGTAGCATCAACAATGTTTTTATTTTGTTAAACAATGCTAACAAGTGTATTATACATACACTCTTTCTTTTAGAAAAGATCATAACAGATTCGATTGGTTATTTGTTGTCAAAACAAAATCTAGGAGTTGTGTCAAAATAGTTGAAGATGGTAACAAGAAAGTAATTGGATGAGACGATGTATTTTACATGGATGAGTTAGTTGATCCATATTGAGTAGCTCCATCTATTGAGTTAGAAAATCTAATTTTCATGTCTCTAAAAACACTTATGTTGATGTTGATGTTGATGTTGATGAGATAAATATAATATTGTGTACTAGTAGATATATAGAAATGGATGAAGATGATGAAATTGACTTTGATTTCAATGAAGAAGATGATGTTTGATATGATAATGATAAAGATGAAGAGTAGGATTCTGATTAAAATGTATTGAATATTTATATTTGAAATTGGAAATGTGTAAGATATTTGTTGGTGCTTTATGTTTATATTTATGTGATAATTTTGTTGTATATTTTTGGATATGAGCTCATTGTTTTGATCCTTGCACATGCGCTTTTCGTTGTGGTTGTGGATTTAATGTGAGCAATTATTAGCTTGAAGATGTTTGTTGTTGCTTTTGTTATTATTGTGTGTTTAGAAGATAATTGTTGGTTTAAAGATTATAACAACAAACCAAAAAAAATAATGAAAACATTGACGGAAATGTCATTTCATCGACAATTTTAATGGAATCTTTAGACATATTCTCAAACTTTTGACAAAATTTATAAAATGTTTAGAATTTTTTGACGAAATCAATGATGAAAAATTCTATCAGTAAGTTAGTTTTCATCGAAGAAAATTTTAGAAAATCATATATTTTTATATAGCAAATCCCATGTGCTGAAGTTCGTATATTAGCCATGATAAATTCATGATACATGAAGCAACCTTTGCATTCATTGAACATGCATGGGGCCAGCTGGTTGATTCTTTGCATTTTAGCATTCCAATTTGAAGTTGCAATATTTGAATAGGAATTTGTTTTGTATCAAATGGGATATGGGTCTACCCTATTAAAAAAATTTCGGCAAAGCATTCTTTTAACACTAAATTACAAATCTATATGAAACAAAATATGTTCCCCTGCCAATGCACTTTTTATTTTCTTTTCATTTTTTAAGTTGAAGACTCAGCTTGGATACTCTAAAGATGTAAGTTGGTTTCTTAGAAGCCACTCTTGGAGTTTAGGACTTATTATATATACACATACCTTCCAAGGAGGAGGCCTATTGCCTCGAATCCTTCTTATTCAAGCCATTCATCCCCCTTTTCTCTCTCTCTCTCTCTCTCTGACAATTTCTTCCACATCAATTCTTTTAATTGATTCCGGCGAAGGATTTTTAACCTTTCTTTTCATTAAAATTCCAAACCCAGAAACATCATGCTTACACTAACATTCTTATATTAATTTTTTTTTGTTAAGAAACATTTTAATTCCTCTGTCCATAAAGTATTATCTCAAGAGGCAATATAAACCTGGTGTGAATCATGGCAGAAATCACGACATACTCTATGGAGAACGATTTGGGCTGTGGCCTGATAGGGGGAGCTTTCCTACGCCGGCATTTCTGGCCGACAAAGACCTCAGTGCATTCACTTCCTGCGAGCAGCACCAATATCATAAGCCTGCCCAGTATTGATAGTAATTCAAAGAAGCCTCCTATCCATAATTCAAAGAGGCAACAAAACAAACCCGAGCCTGTCATCCTTTATTCCTCCAATTTGCGCAAGTCTTCACCAAAAGTAGGGAAAAAACGGCATAGTTTGGTTCCTCCAAGGCCTTCGACTTCTCATCTAAGGAAAGAAGGTAGGAGACCCTCAGATGCTGCAAGAAGCTCAACATCATCCTCATCAAGCTCTGGACGGGTTAAAGTACTTCAAACCGACAAGGCTGAGCTAAAATGGGACTCTACCAGTGACTCCATAGAGCTTAGCAGAATTGTCATAGCTAATCATCGAAAGTCCAATGACAACAAAGCTCTTGTTCGAGCCACTTCTGGCAATGTAATGCTGTTAGGCAATTTGGGCAACCTAAGACAGTCTAGAAATGGGGATTTTATAGGGAATAATAGTCCTAAAGCTACCATTAAGACCGTGGGTTACCTTAACAAGAACCTTCAAGAGGTAAATTTCTCTCCTAGACCCAGAAATGGCTATAGTAAACTTGGCAGTAATGGTGTTATGGGCAACATTGTGAGGCAGCCTAGTGATGAGTTGCGGCAGGGACAGGATCTGATAATTAGCATGGATCCTGAGGTTTTAAAGAATAAAGGAAATGAAAGGTACAAGCAGGGAAGATTTGAAGAGGCCTTGGCTTTTTATGATCGTGCAATTGCTCTTGATTCAGCAAACGCAACATATAGAAGCAATAGGAGTGCTGCTTTGATAGGATTAGGCCGTCTTATAGAAGCTGTTGTTGAGTGCAAAGAAGCTATCAGACTCGATCCTTCTTATCAAAGAGCCCATTACCGTTTGGCAACAATATATTTCAGGTATGCCTTATTTGACTGCCAATAGAGAGTTTTGTGTACTAAACAGAGCTCATAAATTAAAACTTGTGTACTTTTGCTGTTTATTCTATAATAATTAACTTTTATTTATGTATTTATGAATGATAAAACTGGAACGGTAGAGAGGTCCTATAATAATTAATGTGAAATTCATCATGCAGACTGGGAGAAACAGAGAAGGCTCTGAGTCACTACAAACAGTCAGGCCCCATTACTGATTCCAAAGACATTGCTCAAGCTCAGGCTCTTCAAAAGAACCTGAACAGGTGCATCGAAGCTCGAAAACTAGAAGAATGGTCTCGATTGCTGAAAGAGACTGAGCGCACAGTTTCCTCTGGTGCTGATTCAGCTCCACAGGTGAGCAATTTTGAACCTTTTTTTCTCCTCTCTTTTCTTTTAATACAATGGAAGAGGACAATAGTTCCAGTACAATTGTATCTACTACATGTAGCTATTAAACTTATTCTTAAGCAGGTTACTTCTGTTTTACACTTAGGTTTTCGCTATGCAAGCCGAGGCACTACTGAGGCTCCACAGGCACCAAGAAGCCTACACGGCCTACCAAAAGAGACCGAATTTTTCTGTTGAATCCTGTGCCAAGTTATTTGGTCTGACTATCGCATCTTATCTCTTAGTGATTGGGGCACAGGTTTACATGGCTGCCGGCAGGTTGGTAAAAGTATTTCATTTGGTATGTTAGGCTCTTGTATCCTGAATTACTGATGTCAAATGTGTCTCTACGCAAGCAATAACTTAAGAAACAGGAGAATAACACTTTATTCTCAGAATTTCCACTAAATAAAGATGTTGAGCAATGAAAATGTTGATCGTTTGGGCCATCTCTTTCTCCTTTCCTAGAATTTCCAGAGAGATGTCATCAAAAGGGGAATGTTGTTCTCGTTTACTTTTTCATTTTTTTTTTCTTTTGATAGATGCTCTTTGGACTTTATTTAATTAATTAACATCGAATAGCGAAATTAATTAGCAAATGATGGTATTTTGGTTTCGAAGTCGAGCTAATTTTTGTAATGATACTAAAATGATTGCATTGATGAACTTATTCTGTAATCAAACTTGGTTGTTGTTAATAGGTTTGAAGATGCAATGGCTGCAGCCCAGCAAGCCGCTCGACTCGATCCCGGCAACAGGGAGGCTAGCACAGTATTAAAGAGTGCTAGAGCAGTAGCATCTGCTAGATTGAGTGGCAACTTGTTATTCAAGGCATCAAAATTCACCGAGGCATGTATCGCATATAGTGAAGGCCTCGAACATGAGCCTTGCAACTCAATTTTACTATGCAACCGAGCAGCCTGTCGGTCCAAGCTTGGCCAATTTGAAAAGGCTGTAGAAGACTGCACTGCGGCTCTTAGTTTGCAACCCAATTATAGCAAGGCAAGGCTAAGAAGGGCTCATTGCAATGCCGAGGTAAATTTGAGCACCACTAACGACTAAAGTGTTTCAAGGTGGGCCATTTCTCTAATTTCTGACCGATAAGTAATTAGTTTATTTATTTATTGCTTGATTAGCTGGGAAGATGGGAGGCTTCAATTCAAGATTTTGAGATGTTGAAAAGAGAAAGTCCAACAGATGAGGAAGTGGGCCGGGCCTTGTTTGAAGCACAGGTTCAACTTAAAAAGCAACGTGGCGAAGACACCCAGGACCTCAAATTTGGTTCTAATTTGGTGTTTGTTTCCAGCAATGAGCGTTTTAGACACTTCGTAACTTCACCTGGTAAGTCCAAAACGAAAGCTTTTGCTGCTATGGATCTTGAGTGTGTGTTTGTGCGTATAGGGCATGTTTTTTTTTTTTTTTTTTTGACGAGGACAACAAACCTTTGTGCATGAATTGGCAGGGATGTCTGTGGTGCTCTTTTGTAGCAAATATAATGGTCAAACAGTGTTGCAGCTGATGGAGCAAGTCTCCAAGAAATTCCCATCCGTCAACTTTCTCAAGGTTTGTTATCTGCAAGCACAGCATTGCATTGCTAAATAAATAAACCCAATTAAAGAAGAAAAACCCAGTAAGATTATCCAACAATAACAAATTTTAATAACTATGGGAACTGCCCTGACAATTTCTGGCAGTCCACACCGACCATAATTAAGCAGTACTATACTTTCAAAGGAAATTATATGTCAGAGTTGAATCCCCAGCTCGAAGCAAAAGGTCAGAGTGGACAGTAAGTCATAATAATTGATCGTTGTTGCATTGATGGTTTCAGGTGGAGGTTGAAGACCATCCCTACCTGGCAAAGTCAGAGAGGGTGACACTTTTGCCATCGTTCAAGATATACAAGAACGGATCGAGGGTTAAAGAAATTCCCGGCAACAACCACGAATTATTAGAAAAATCAGTCAAGTTATACAGCCGTTGAAGACAATTTGACACGAGTGTAGACATGGAGACAGGGAAGAAAACCCACTGAGAGAAAAATAATGCGGGCTGGTTGCGTTTGGTCTACAACTTTGCCAGCAAGGAACATAAAAAAGAATAGATCAGATGAGGAATCACTGTTGCAGCACCACAGATTAAACTAATGTGGTGGAATTGCTTGAAGATAATTAAATTCTTTGACAACTTTAAATAGATTAAACTAAGATCAAAGGACGATTTGTGCACTCCTTTATTCTCCCCACCCCAGGTTTTTTATTTTTTATTTTTGTTTTTTGTTGCCGGATCAGCAAACTATCCAGGATGCTGATGATTTGTTGAAAAAGAAAGGTGAAGAATTTTTGCAGTGGATTGGTTAAGGAGAGCCGATGATTTTACCAAGAAGAGTGTTTGAAAAGATTGTTCACTAAAACAAAAAAAAAAAAAAGAATTTTTATAAATATTGTGCTTGGTGATTGTTAATGGAAAGAACATGATTTCTGTTGATATTATGGTGTACTCGGTGCCCACTGTTTCATTGCTATTGTGATTGGTGATCAGATAAGGAAAAATATATATCTTACTTCATCAACAGCTTGTCAAAAATCAAAACTAGAACTCTGAGTAGTAATTATTATATAATTGATTATATATCTTTATATTTTTAATTATATTTATTATATATCTTTTTATCAAGTTTTTTTAATCAAATTGATAGAATTGTATTCTACATTCTAAAATTACCAGTGAGTTATATAAGGATATAGTAGAAAGACTACTCAAAATGAATTAATAAATTAAAAATTTTCCAGGATTAAAATTAGCAAAGATATTATTTTTTAAATTAAGATTATATTCTTGTATAGTTTATGGACATTTTAAAAAATAAAAAACATAATTCCATCTATTTGAATCAAAGAAATTTATTGAAGAATTGTATGTTATACACAATGATATAATAGACACAATTATAAACATAAGGATATATTGAAAACTTTTATTCAATTATATAAGAATTAATCAACATATTTACCCTTATAATTACACCATAAACTAAATGAAAAAGGCTATTTTTTTTTATTGTTACTCATGACTCAAACATTCATTATGGATTGACAAAATGCATCTAAGTTAGTTTTTTTTATATTTTAATAATTATTTATTTAATCTATTGAATTTTTTTATTTTATCATTTCATATTGTAATTCTGTTCGTGTGGTTTAAGGAATGATAATTATTTTTTATTTATGATTCATTGTATTTGCGGTGTTGAAAAAAATCCTAGTTTTAATTGATGCTTGATTTTATATAATAGGATTTCATTTTATCTATTAAAAAATATTGAAACAAACAGAAAAAAAAAAGTATATTTTTATCCTAACTTTTTAATTAGTCATGATGTATGAAAACGTTTACTTTGGTGCCTAAAGCTTTTTAATCTTTTTATTATTTTTTGTCCCTATAGTTTAAGGATTTCATGTTTTAATCTTAGGCTTCGTTTGTTTGCAGAAAAGTTGTTTCCTTTTGGAAAGTGAATTCCGGGGAAAGTGAATTCCTGGAAAATGAATTCCAGGAAAGTATTTTCCGATGTTTGGTAGTGTTATGGAAAATGAACTGGAAAACACTTTCCAGTGTTTGGTTATGTTATGGAAAATGAACTGGAAAATAATTTATTAATGAATTAATTATTTTTTGAAGTTTATCTAATATATATAAAATATTTAATATAAATATTTAATCACTTACAATAAAAAAAT
>Ga0325414_1002462_pt1 | contig 18773 bp, 6 predicted proteins | sample PopdelMetagenome_8_FD_206183 | JGI IMG/M metagenome (GOLD analysis project Ga0325414, IMG submission 206183) | Populus deltoides microbial communities from Bellville, Georgia, United States - Leaf-PdKOR-R3 | ecosystem: Host-associated > Plants > Phyllosphere > Phylloplane/Leaf | place: USA... | reverse complement strand
CCAAAACATATTAAGTTATTTGATAATAAATTATTATATTGTTGTGTTTTGAGTGAAAAATTAAAATTATAGTTAAAAATACAACTTAAATTAAATATTTTTTATTTAACCAATTAAATATTTTTTAAGAAATTAATTGAATTGCTTAATAAATAAATTATTTCTTTGAAAACACACAAATAACATAAAAAAATAATTTAAAAGAAACAATGATAAAATATCAATAGTTTTTTCAAGTAAACAAAACAACTAAATAATTTAATTAAGACCCCTATACGTTGAAAACTAATATAATAATCTTATAATATTTACGATTATTAACTATGTAATTAAATATTATATATAAAATAAAATGATTGAGGTTAGTTAGTTTTAACATGTTTTTATAGAAATTAGTTTTCACTCTCAAACTTTAAAAACTTGACTTTAAAATCATTATGGAATACTTTTTTGGTGTTTTGTTTTTTTTTTAAAAATAGTATAAATTAGAAACATAGGGTCAAACAAGTTATTAATCAATACGAATACAAATAAAATTGTAATTATATTTTAAATTTAATTTGCAATCTTAATTTACGAATATAAGGAATAAAAAAATGTTGTGTCTCATGCTGTACTGGCTGAATATTTTTCAATTAGGGTACTAGCACAGACCGCTCTGTGCTATGTATTTTCCTTGCCTTTTTATGGAGAGAAAAGGCTGAAGAATGATCTGGAGGATTGATTTCTAGAGATTAAAAATAATTTGGGCCGCGATTGAGGGATTGTGATTCTAGGTTTAGTTGATGGGATAATTTTGGCTATAATTGGAAGATTGATTGCTGGAAATCTTGTTTAATTAATTGACTAATTTGGATTAAATTGAATCAATTAAAGATAATTGGATCGAAAATGAGTTAATTTAGGAATGAATTGAATTGGATTAAAACTAATAGGATCGAAATAAAGTTATATAAATAGATAATTGGTACTCGACATGTTAACTTTTGAGGTTTTCAATTTATTCCATTAAGATGTTTAATTTTAAAATCTTTTTCAATTTAAATCCTAAATTAAATTAATTAATCTTTCCAATTAGTCCTTGGTTTCCTAAAATCCCTTAATCTCATTTTTCTTTTTGATTATGTCCCTAATTGAATCAACTTAGACCTCCAGATTTAATTATTTATTGCAAATTCATCTTAGATTCCTAAAATTATGCAATTTCAACCAATATAATTGCCAAATTTAAATTACTATTTCAATTATGCTCTTAATTGATTTTTAACTTGGCTATTCGCTTTTGAAACATCCTTGAATTTCAAGTTTCTTTTAATCTTAGATAAATTAGATTAAATTAAACCCTTTTTTAAATTTTCTTTTCAATTAAAACCTCGAGTGTGACTCAAAAAATTTCCAAACTCAATTTTTCACTTATGATGCTCAATTATGAGTCCAATTCCAAACCCAAACTATTTTTTTTTCTATTTTTTTGTTGTTTATGATTTTCAATATTTTTTTTGCAAAAAATTAAACAAAATAGAAAAAATAACGAAATGATTAAAATGACTGAAAATACATATATTTTGAATTTTTCTAATTTTTTTAAAATGTATAAAAATAAAGATTAAAAATTAGGTTACAACGACAAACAATACGCACACATATTTTTGATCAACCATATGATTTTGTAATTGATCAATGTTTTCATGATGAACCAAAGGAAGACCTATCTAGGGGAAGCTTTGCTTGCTGTAATTGGGAAATGAATGTGGGAGCTTTTGGTTCATCTCAAGTGGGGCCTCATACACGCATTAGATGCAAGCATGTGCATTATATGAGATTTCAATACTCTTTCGGAAGATTTGCAACAACTTAACTAAAATATTATCATTATTGTTATAAGTTTTTGTTTTGTTAGTTAAACTACTTATATATAAAAAAAATTAATAGAAAAATAATTAAAATAATTAATTTAATTTATTTTCATGCATATTTTAAATTATATAATTAAATTCAATTATATAATTTAATATTTTATTTTAAATTGTGATTTTATGATTGTGTATTGTGAAATGCGTATGCCGCTTCCCTCTCTTCCACTGCTCTGCTTTTAGGAGCATTATGCCTTGTCCGGCTTGTATGAGTGGCAAAGTTAAGGAGGGGATAAATGCAATGCAACCATCATTACATTAACTTTGCTAGTGTATTTTTTTTAAAAAATTTAATAACTTAAGTTATAGTTTTGATCAATTAAATAAACTGGTTTTATTTTAATTATATTGATAACATGAAAAAAAACTTTATCTAAAAAAAATAGGTCATCTATCTATCTGTATTTAACAAATTTGTTTATTAAAATTAATTTGTAATACAAATCGACACACACATAAAATTTATTAAATAAAATAAAAGGAAAAAATATTATGCGAGACTGCACTTATTAAAAATATCATAAAAAATAAATATTTAATCTATATAAAATATAAAATTTTATATAGATAAATCATACTGACCAAATATTAAACATACCCAATATAATTAAAAAAATAATTTCTATTTAAAAAAGGCTAAAAAAACCAAAAAAGATAATAGAGAAGATGTATTAATAAAAGCATCAATTTAAAAATTATTTTTAAAAAGACATATAAAAAAAGGCATTAATAAAAAAAACAAAATGACAAAAAAAACATCATCAACTAGGATTGAAGAGTGAAATTAAAAATAAGAAATCATAAGAATAATGATCAAATTGAAAGCACCAATACATGATAAAAAACTAAACATGGAGAATTTTTAAAGTGTTTTTTTTTTACATCAAGAAATCATAAAAAATTAAATAAATTACAAACCATTGTGTAAGTAAATGAAAAAAAGGTCATTAATGATAAATAAAAACATAATTAAACAAATTGAGAGATAAAATGTATATCAAGATATTTAATATAGCAACATGGGTTATTTACTTAGTTGTGTTCAATGAATTTGTTTATTAAAATCAATTTATAATAGAAATCAACACATACATATGACTTATTGAATAAAATAAAAGGAAAAAAAATAATATGCAAGGTTGCACATACTAAAAATATTATAAAAAATAAATATTTAATATATATAAAATATAAAAAACTTACAAATGAATCATACTGACTTCTTAAAAAAATTAAACACACCCAATATAATTAATAAATAATCGCTATTTAGAAAAGACAAAAAAACCAAAACAAATCACGGGGTATTAAATAAAACATAAATAAAAAAATTATTTTTTAAAAATAAAAAAAATATATTAATTAAAAAAATTAAAAAAAACAAAAAAAAAAGATCAGGTGTTGGTAGGCCTGGTAAACCAGGTCAAGTGCCTAACCCATAAAGAAAAGACCTATGCGCGAGCTGTTATTGTTTTTCTTAATTCAATAGGGCGGACGACAATTATCAAAAAATAGACGACTCATCATCTTGAACTAAAATTGAAATAAAAATCTTCGCGAGCTCATATGTGATTTTCTAGTCATTTTCAAGGAAAAAAACACCAAGTCTTGACCCCCCTCATCATATGAAACTATCTGACATAAAAATTGATCATTTTGGTAGTTGAAATCGTCGTCAACGATAATTTTCTCTCTCTAAGCTGAAATTCGACGACCTTCTCTCTCCTCCACAAAAAAAAGACTAAAAAAAGATGGAAATGAAATTTCGTACCTAAATTCATTTTTAAAAAATTATAGGGACTGGTCGCCTAATTGTTAAAAAAGATAGGGGACTAAAAAGAACTTTTCAAACAAATTTTAAAGCTACCATCTATGTTACCCGTGTTTTTCACTTTAGTCATTTTTCTTTCAATTCAATTGTTCATTCCACAAAAACATGCAATTGAGTTCAAATCTGGGCTTAAAATAACTCATTGATGAAAACAAAAGTTGAAGGACCAAAATAAAATTTTTGAAATAAATGCCATATTATGATCCACAGTGAATTATGAGAGGATAAATAGTAAAAATGCTATAATATTTTCCCTACATGCTTTAGTTTTTGTTAATTTAGAGTAACAAAATAATCAAGTGAGAAATTTAACAAAAAATCATGCAAAGTGATTTTTCCATATATTCAAGCTTTTTTTCTTAATTCTGGAACTTGATTGTTTCTTGAAAAAAAAAACATAAAACATATAAAATTAGGTGAGCCAACTTCTTATTGATTCTTTAAAGAATTAAGAATATTAAAAAACACTAAAGTAGCTTGGCAACTCATTAATTCAATTGTTGTAGCTCTTCATCTGTAATAGATTCACATAATGCCTTTATTTTTCATCCATGAAGTATTTTTTTCTAGTTTGATCATCATATATTGATTTCATTCAAGATTGTTTTTGATGGTTTGTTCCAATTAGCTCGATGTGAGTTTCTCGTAGAGTAAAAAAAACCATCATGTTGTTAGGTTGCACTCGATTTTGTAAAAACTTATTTGGATTTTCCATTTCCATGATTAAGACTTGAGGGACTATAATTGGAAATTAGGAAAAATCAAAGCCCTTTCTATCCTTAAAAAACTAAGACTTTGATCAAGCTGAAGGAGGAGCAGTCTATCAATAGTTAATAAGGCTTTCATAGGAGTTTGAAATTCAAGGAGTATTTATTCTTTCAAGGTATTTTGGAACCGCTTGAAGAAAACAAGTATAATGTTAAGTGTCTTTTCTTTCTAACTAAAGAGAATCACTTTTTTCTTTCTCAAACATGGTGTAAAAGGGGATCTAACTTAGGAAGAAGGAGAAGAGGAATTGGTTGCCTGAGTTCTCCTTCCCTTCCACGATGCTCGATTCCGAATCAAGCGAAGCGATCTAACTTGTGCGAAATCCAAGGAGATAAGAAAGGAAAAATAAGAAAAAGAAAGAGAAGAGGAATTAGTCGCCTTAGCCACACCGAAGATCAATAACTGTTATGTGCTGCCTTGGAAGTAAGACCCATATGAGACATGTAAACCCCAAGTTAGAATTAATTACAGAAAAAAATAAATATTTATGGAGTAAGTTCAGAATAAGTAAATAAATTAGGAAGTCAATCTAACTATTAAAGTGTGGGAATGAAAAAAATTACAAGATAGAGGATTAAAGTGTATAAAAAGAGTGGAAGAAATACTAGGAATTAATAGGACAATAGCCAAACAAAGCCTAGTCCCAATTAGGAAGGGGTATAAACATGTGTGAGAGAGTAAGATTGAGACTTTTCTTCTCTATAAAGCTGGTGGAAACCATAAAGAACAACCTTTCCCCGTTTCAATTTCAAACCATAAATCCTCTGTATGTTCCCTTTACCAAGCACAAAAGTGAAAGAAGAATAATTGTAAGGTGAAAAATCAAGAATTTGAAGTAAAGAAAGAGAGAGTGAACCGGCTGAAACAAAAAAAAAAATAAAGAGAAGAAGGAAAACCGAAAGGGAGGAGGAGAATATCACCCAAGTACTCCCTCAAAATTCTTCCAAATTCATGAGGTAAGAGTAATCCTTTACCCTTGGAACTTGTTATAGGAGGTGTTAGGTTATATGAGAAGAAAGCCCAAAATGAAGTGATTTAGGATGCTTGAATTTAATTAGGGTAAATAAAAAAATCAATGCAAATACATACTCTAGAGCATAAATAGTCTAGGAACACAACATTTTTAACTAAGGGTTGATGAAGGTGGGAGTTGTTAGAAACCCCCACCATTCGGCCAAAAGAAAAAAAAAATTGAAGGGAGGGGGGTCCTCAATGGTATTATACTAATATAATGACGATGAAGTGTGCAATAAGTGAAATCATTTTTAACTTCTTTTCATATCTCTTGATTTGCACTTATATGCTTTATGATGGTGCTTGAAGTTGTGTGAATCATGTTATCATGAAAATAATAATAATAAAAAAAACAGAAGAAGAAGAAGAAAGATTTGATGTCTTGATAAAAGTGAACTTTAATTGCTGGTTCCTAATATAGTTTATACGTAATGAAATCCTATGATGTTAAAAAGATGCATAGAAAATGTTTGATTAGTGTTTAAATTCATGAATTCAAGTCTGGGCAGTTTGGTAATGGAAATCCCAACATAAAATGGACATAGAAGATGATAGAAATTGCTGTAACGTTTTATATGAAAGTTGTAGAGGAATGCATTAGCTAACATTTGGCACTGATCTTGCCTTAATTGGAGTTGTATAACTCTAGACATGGGCAAAATACCATTAAGAGGTCATATTTTCCGTAACAGGATAGTTTGGTTCTTAGAATTAAAACTACGCTTTGACATAGAAGGTGATAGAAATTTTTGTAACGTTTCATATAAAAGTTGTAGAGAAATGAGTTAGATAACATTGGGCACTGGTATTGCCTCAATTGGAATTATAGAACTTCATGTATAGGTAAAATACCATTGAGTGGACAAGCTGTTTGTAATAGGATAGATTTCACTACCTTACTTCCAATTAATTTTAGAATAGATGAACAATAGAATTTTAGGCAGCTTTATACATGAAAGTTGTACTTAAGGATGTTAAATTTCACTTGGATTTGGCCCCATCTGAATTGAAGCTCTAGAATTCGATGTACAGACTAAAAATTACAGGCTGACCATGTTGTGAATTGATGGGCATATTTATATGTGTGTAGAAGATAAGTGATTTTGGGCATGCTAATGATTCATGTTGAAATTAATTCTTCCGAATCATGGGATATGTATATGCCAACATTCAAAACAAATATATGAAAGGGTTTAGACAAAAATAGATGCTGAATTTCGTTGATGCAAACCCAAGTCATAGATACTGAAATCTCGTTGATGCAAAACTGAGTCATGCGAACACTTGAACATGATATATTAACTCTAAAGAAATACACTTGATATGTATATGTACATTACGATGAGGAAATGAACATGCATAGAAAGTAGCATATGTATAATAAGTGAATATGGATTGCCTATAACTTTGGGCTTGAAGGAATCATGACCAAAAACTTCTTTGTGAATTAGAAGGAGCGACCAGGATTGGATCTTCTATTGGAGGAAGTCACGAGACAGGCGGAGCAAATGCATGGTTTCCCTCTCCTTAACGCTTATGCAATTTAAAATCTCTTTGATGAATACAATTACAATAATATTATGTTCAATATAAATAAAGTCTGGTGTATTAATGAGATTAGCTTCAGCTAATGGCATCCGTGATAGGGATGCTGGGAAATGAATTACAAGATTAGCTTCGGCTAATGGCATCCATGATAGGGTTGCCGGGAAATGAATTATAAGGGTAGCTTCCGCTAATGGCATCCACGTTGGAACACCTGAGAATGATCGATAAGGCTTGATTCGTAAAAGGTATCCATATTTGGATGACCTGGAAAATTTGATAAGTATAATTGTCTAAAAATATCCAGGTTAGACTATGCAAAGTTGAAGATCTAACAAACCAATTAAATAAAGTTACTAAGTTCATGTAAGAAGATAAGAGTAATAAATTAAGAATAAATAAATGATGTTTAATTGGTCTTTAAATGTTTCCAAAGAAATTTACAAGTTGGTTATTAGAATTCTTAGGACACTAATAGAAAACTTGTGCTTTATTTGTATTCTTTACATGATCATTTATAACTATACTATCAATATAATTGTATGCTAATTAAGTTGTTTTTGTAACAGGTCCATCTACCACCTAGAGAGCTCATTAGATTTTAGGATTCTGCTTTGCTAAGCTTATGTAAAAAAAATTATCTTAAGCATAATAGCATTACCTAGATCATACAATATGTTTTTTTTGGTGTAAACTTTGATGTATATAAAAATCTTAGCTCAGCATGTAGTATGCTAGTTATGTAAACTTTGATTTTGTTTGAACTAGAACTCTTTAGTTATCTTGTAATTAAACCTTTTGAAACTTTAAATATACTTGTGTGTGTGTGTGTGTGTGTGTAGTGTTGAGTATTGATGATGGAAATAAAGTCCAAAACCTTTGGACTATGTTGTGATGGATTGAACAGGTAAATTGGAAGTAGTTGATAACTCGGGACGTTCTATATACAAAGAAAACTTTGCTGAAATTTCAGCATAATTCTTTATATATAAAAAATTTTTCAACCTCACATTAAAAGCATATGTCAGGATCTTTTAGCATTTATAGAATAGAACAGTCGAGACTATTATAAGACAATTCTAAAGTCATCAAGGAAGGCCATCTTTAGAGTTTGGATGATGCCATATTCACCTCCCTAATACGGCGGCTCCTCTCACACCCTGATGCGTGTGTTACGCATGTTACATATTGTTTCCCCACTTCATTTAATTGAGTCCATGATTCTATAATAAATCTTTAATTGAGTCTTGAATTTCATCACACGTGAGCCTAATAAAGGCCTAATAAAGAACATAACAACAACTAACCAATCGAGTTATCATGTTATGGTTGTGTCCATGATTCACGTCGTGAATCTGATTGTAAACCCCCGATCCAAAAACATTGGGGAACCAACACTAGATATGATAATTTTCAATTGAGAAATGATAATTAAAGAAAAAGATTGTTATAAATGAGGATAAAAAATCTTAGTAATTTGATTTTAATTTTGGTTGAAATAAAGTGATAAAAATCACTACATGAGATGTTAGTTAGTGATAAATTATGTAAACTTCCCGATCGGATGCAATAATTATTATAATGGAATAATTCTTGTAAATTTAGCATGAAACCATTTATAAAAATAGAAGGGGATTCCAAATAAATTAATGTATGACTTTACACGTAAATAATGTTAACCGCAGGTATAAGCTCTAAGTACAATCACACAGTTTCTAACCGAAAGAGGAGAAAATCTTAAAGAAGGATTTTTATTATGAACAAGGATAAAATTACCTAATGAATTAGTTTGAAAATATTTATGATTTAATTAAATAAAATAGTATACAAATTCAAATTTTTAACGAAAAATTATAAATTATCTAGTTTTACAATATCAAGCATAAATCTTAGTCTAACCATTAGATTGGGATGAGATTATATGATAAGCCTCTTGACATATTTTTATATATTAGTTTAAAATTTCAAGTCCATTGAAGTTTGGAAAGGTCTTGTAAGAGTGCCAATGGTCACACAAGATAACAAGGAGTGGCAGTTTTGTAATTCTATAGAAAATAGTGGTAGTTTTGTAATAATAATAAAAGTAAACAACCCCTCTCCCTTTTAATTGAGTTGGTCGATGTGCAGAGAAGAAAAACCTAAAGGGAGAGCTTCATTCTTCATAATTCTTCATAAAAACTTGGTGATTCTCTTAAAATTTAGGACTTTGAAAGCGTGTAAAGGCAAAATTCATTAAAAGAAAGCAACTCTTTCCTTTTAAAAGGGGTTATAGATAACGCGTTTGACAACAAATTATGAAGAAAAACAAACATCCAAGTGAAAGAGGATGAGGAATTGGAGAGAACTTTCAAAACAACATAACAAATGGTTTCAAAATATAGTGGATAAGGTGACCCTTATAAGTTAATTATGTATTATTTATGTTTTGGTGAATAAGAGGAAACCTCTAATTGTTAACAATTCTAGGATTCATAATAAATTTTGGGAGAATGATTGTTTTTTAGGAATATAGGTTTATTTGCATAACAATAGGTAGGATAACAACAAATAGATGTAAAATTTTGAATGGGAACAATGGATTTTTGAAGGGTGTAGGGTGACCATGTGAAGAAAACATAGGAGATGAGAGATGTTTCTTAATTTTATGATGTTGGTATTTAGAAACTAATATGAGAAGTTAAGATATTGTGCTAAGAAAAAATCTTTGTTGGGGAATAAGATTTATATGTATAAAGGTTAGGAGTTGGGTTAATATTGTAGAAAAGTATGGTTATTCAATGTCTATGTATGATAAAATTGTAAAGGAACAAGCTTTAAGCTAAATAGAAATAATGTATGCTTTGTATGTGGTAAGAAATGAAAGTTTATGATAAAGTAAGAGGATTTAACATATTAATATGTAGAAAATCAAATAAATATTGTGGGTTGGTGGTGTGAAAAAAAAATTAATGAGATAGAACAAATGAAAAAAATAAAAAAATAAAACATGAAATATTTGCTTACTAAGGACCGACTATAGGTAGGAAGAAAACATGGATTAAATTATGTATAAATTAACTAGTTGTACTTGTATGTTGTGTTAGTGTTGAAACAATTGTGCTTGAGAATGGAAGTAAGGAGAAATAATAAATGAGATAGAATGAACTTAAATACTTAATTAACATATGATGTTCTAAATTTTATAAGTTGATAAGAGAAATAAAAGAATATGTGAAGTTAGTTGTATAATGAGAAATTTTAATGATTATCAAAATGGATTTAAAGGAAAATATAAAGCGTTGTGTTTTATGAAACATATAGAAATTTAGGCTAAATATTTAATAAAAGAGGGAAATAACCAAAATAAAAGTGTGAAACTTCATATGTCGAGATTTATAGGAACAATGGATATTTTGGAATGGTTATAAAGGGAAAATCTTATAGACATGAAAGAAAATTCTTGAGGAAAAGTAAATAATATACTTAGTTAAGGAAATATGCTTATGTGAACATGAAAGGCAATAAAAGGAGTTGGACTTGCAGCAAGAAGAGCTCGGTTAGCAGGAGTGTCATGTAGGTGTCTGACACCCTGTCCTTTTAAATTTAGTACAACTTTAATTATAATTTTGAGAACTTCATATCATGTTGTAATCATGACATTGAATGAGAATGATTGGATTATGTTTCTTGAATGGGAGAATGAATTATATCTTCGGGGTAGGAAATGATATCAAATGAATTATGCCTCATGGTGCGAATGATATCAAATCATATTACCTTCGGGGTGGGATAATAGAATTCCAAGAATGGATTGCCTTCCGGGTGAGATGATAAAATCCCAAGAATGGAGTTCCTTTAGGGTGGGATAATAAGATTCCAAGAATAAATTGCTTTCGGGGTGAGATAATAGGCGGAATATGAGGATTATGGTAAGAATTGCTCTATTATCTCTTTAATTAATTAATTTTTTGTGTAATGAATGCTAAGAAAATTTATAGTTATGTATAACTGTTCATATAAGAAAATACAATATATGAATATTTCCTACAGGGTAGGAAAATATTATTAAGTGAAAACATACCAACGAAAAATGAAAATTGATATAAAGGGAACATGTTTTGATGACAAGAATATTGATGTGTGAGATTTGAATAGACAACCAAAACAAATTCAATAAGTAAGATTTGAATTGACTGTAACAACGAAAGTAATAAGTGAAACTCAAATGGACCACAACGGTGGAGTAAATACATCAAATTATAATTGACCGCAATGATGGAATTAAAATATGAGATTTGAATTGACCATAATGACATAATTAATAAGTAAAATTCAAATTAATCATAACAATAGGATTAATACGTGGAAATTAAATCGACCATAACGGTGGAATATACATGTAAAATTCTAAAAGGATCATAACAATGAGATTATTATGTTTTGTAGTCTGAGTTATAAGTATTTTAAATTAAGTGGTGAATATAAATGACAGTATACCAAATATAAATTATTGAAATAAACTGATGAGTATGGAGTTGATGAATAATACAAGCTATAAATATGAGGTTAAATTAATGAATGTTATTTACTACAAAGTGAGGCTTCAAGTATTCAAATGAATAATTGAATATTGTTGATTAGAAATATAAATTATGGATATGAAATTTGGGATGGAGGGATTTGAGTATTTATATTGATTAAATGAGCACTTATAACTGTTGAAATGGAATAAGAAATTTATAATTGGAATAAATCACCAGGTGTGAAGATAAAAATGAGTAAATGAACATAATTTATGTAAATATCACGGAAATGCACACGTTCAACATATAATTGATATAAAGCCTGTACTATGAGTACCAAAATAAATTAGTGAATATGAATGATGTAGAATACAAGTTTTGATTACGAAAATGGATCGAATGAACCAATGAATGTGACTAAGGTATGACATTAGCAAACAATAGGTTTAATGAATCCAAAAGCAAATTCACACATTAGTTAAGTGTATGCATGAAATTATTGAATCTAGAAATATAAATTAAGCACGAGCCATGAGTATCAATTCAGAGTAATAAGTCCAAACTCATAATAAAACACAAAGATTAGGTATTAAATTGGATAAATAATATTGGTCACTTTAAGTATGAAGTATGATCATTGGAGTAAATAAATAATTGTGGTAATGTATGTTTCAAATATTAAGAAAAATGTTTTAGACAAATGTGAGATATTGCTGATTTGAGGTAAGATTCTTAGAATAAAGAATAGTAAGGATATATTATATTGTAATCTAAAAAAGTTAACATTGATACAAGTATCAACGAGACTAACATAGTGAGATAATATTATAAGGTCCACCAGAGGATACTATGGTAGAAAATGAGGAGGAAATCTTATGTAAACAAAATATAATGTGAATACACTCGAAAAAGGATTGCCAATATTTGAGATTGTACATATAGTCGTAGTTGTATTGCAGTAACAATTATGTATATGTATAGTTTTATATTGATGTGTTTATTTATACAACCGAGAAAAAATTATTGAAATAAATGAAAGCATGAATGTTTATTATGTGTGCTATCTATTGTGGATTTTTGCAGGTACATCCTTTTGACACCCCAATAATTATTTATTTAGTTTTTGTATTATAAAAACCTTTGTATAAATTAGATGATGATGTGATGTGGATACAATTTGATTATACCAAAGAGTTGTAAAACTCTTTTGTAAGATGGATAATATGCAATGATAGGGTTACATCATAAATAAAAATGAAAAATGATTTTGAATAAGGAAAAATATTATCCCATTCTTCATGTTCAAGACAATTAGTAAAATAATAATTGTGTAAACGGTTCAGGGTGTTACACTGAAGGTTTACCTAGGTTGATCAAGGTCGGTCCAATAGGTTATCATCTCAATATTAAAGAAAAAGGATGTCATTCTGAAAAATTTGTTAAAGCCAATTCACATTTCTTTTAATCATCCGAGTTTCATTTTGACTCGCCAATTCGACTAGGTACGTTATGAGAACTCCCACATGGTTTGGTCCTTGATTCTATGATAACACTTAAATTGAGTCTTGAATTTTATCCCACCTAAGTTTATGGTTTCTTCTTTAAATTTAGTCTCTAATTCTTTAATAATTCCTTAATGTAGTCTCGAATTGCATCCAACACGAGCCAAATAAAGACCAAATATAGAGATAAAAAGTTAAGGGAAAAGAAAGAGACTTTGAATTTTTACAGAAGGATTTTCATTCTGATACTTAAAGAAAGGCCAGTCACTTCATTAAGAAAGGAAGGAACAAATGATTTGTTGCTGAGTCAGCTCTTACAATTACAAGAAGTCAAGCAAAGGCCAATGACGCTAAGCCGACAAGAAGATAAACTCGATCTGATGCCCTTAGCTAATTCTGATCGGAACAAAAAACTCATTCCTTTCATAATTTTGCAGTTAACTTGGGTTAACTAGAGTCATTCCAATAAATAATCGGCTTAATGTTACAAAAAAGGTTGTCATCGTGATTTTTTAAGCCAACCCATATTTTTAATGGCCATCCATGTTGTCTCTGGACCCACCAAACTCATTAGGTTATGTCGTAAAAACTTTCATACAGTTTAATTTGAAACTCGGGTAAGACAAGCAATCAGGTTGAGAGATTTTGACATTGGCCCGTTATGCTGGGTCTGATGACACTATCAAAGACTCCCATATAGCCTATTATTGCTTAATTGTTTTTCTTTAAAAAATTTCCTAAAACATCATTTTACATTTCTTTTTAGTTTGATCAGGTTTCAACTGGAATAACTTGGTATGTTATGAGTTTAAGGTTGTTGTTTTACAAAACAAATATTCACAAGAACATTACTAATACCTCAAATATGTACCTGTAGTGATGCACAGGAAAACAAAACTAGTTAATAGAAAAAAAAAACTAAAAAGGAGTAGTGATTCATTATGGATTTGCCTTTTTTTTTGTCCCATGGATTTTTTCCATTTTGGTTCCTCAATTTTGTTTTCTTTTTATTCAGCCTTAAACGTTACATTGGCTTAGGATTTGTCTCGGTGATTTATTTTTTATGTAAGCATATGACAATCTCGCATTGTCAAGGAAATGTTCTGCTACTTGGTTTGGATAAACAAAATTAAATTTTATTGATTTAAAAGAATTAGAGCTTTAGAGAACAAATTTGAATCTTAAATAATTGTTCAATCCCTTTTGTTTGTCTAAAATCACAGACTAATTTGCATGGTTAAGGGAAGAGTTCATGTCTTTATTTTTTTCGCTCACTTAACTTCTTTTTTTTTTTTTTTTAATTTGAGCCTTTCACATTGCATTTATTTGGATTTGTTTTGGTTACTTATATATTGGGTTCTCGCAATATCAAGATAAAATTTTGATACTTAGTTGATGCTTAGTTTGAAAAAATAAAATAAACTTATATTAAGGTAAAAAAAATCAAAGCTTAAATGACTAAAATTGAACCTAAAACAAATATGGTGGATTAAGGTAGATAAGTAAGACAACTTTGCTGGCATGTGGATGCAAGCTGTCGTGTTCTAGTGGCGCATGTAGCTTGCTCAAAAGACCAAATGATGACTTCCTTAGTGGCTTTGGAAGCAGTAAGCCAATAATTGTCAAGTTGTGCAGTGCATGTCGTAGGTAGAGTCGCGTGAACATCCTTTTTTATTTTTTTTTCCTTCTCCTCTTTTTTCTCTCTCTCCATTTCTCAGGATTTGCACTGATTTGCAAAAAAATAAAAAGAAATGTGTCTTGTCATTTTATTTGTGTTTCAAATTTGATTCTTATTCTTTTGATTGCTTTTTTTTTTTGCTTTATGTCATTTTTTTTTTAATTTTATCTTTCAACATTGGGTTTGATAGGGATGGAGCTTCATAATTTTTTTTTTGATGGGATTATCTCGTTCTCATAACTATGGTCACTACTTTGAGAAGTTAACCCGGGTTGAAACTGGTCTTTTTTTATATCATTTTTTGACACTAATTTTTTTTTTCATCCTTCAACATTGGATTTATTGAAATTAAGCTTTATGATTTTCTTTGCTTTCCTTTCTATGAGGTTATTCTGATCTCATAACTTAAGTTGCGAGTTTGACAGGGTAACTAGGGTTGACTCGAGTCTTTTTTTTTGAAGCTTGAATATTTGTTTGGTTTCGTCCTTCAATATTTTGTTAGTTTAAGAACTAGTGTTTAAAATTTATGTCATTTTGCCTTCTATTAGGTTTTCTTGTTCACATGATTTGACTCATAGGGTTTCACAGATTTCCTCGGGTTTATTTGGCTTATTTTTATTTATTTATTTATTTTGCCCTTTTACATTTAGGAATAGGCATCATAATATTTTTTTTTTGATTTTTTATGAGGTTATCTTGGTCTCATGACCCACGTCATGAGTTTCCTATGTTAAATCGGGTTGCTTTTATTGTTGTTTTTTTAATTTTTTAAAAACATTTTGTTATTCAGTGTTGAGTTGTCTGGAAATTAAGCTTTGTAATTTCTTTTCTAAGTAAGCATTCTTTTTAAAATTCAGTCTATTTATTGTTATTTTTTTATTATATAATTAAATAAAATAAATTTATTAAACACATTAAAGATTAAGACAAGAACCATGTATTTTTTGTACTTTTTTTAAAACATGCTATGCCTTTTCTTCATTCTTTCGCGTTAGAAAGAAATATTGCAGCTTGCAAAGTAGAATTGGCCACCTATTTAGTTTCTTCTAAGGCTTGTTTGAGATTGTGGTAGTGGTGATGGTTTAAAGTGTTTTTCGCTTAGAAATACATCAAAATGAAGTTTTTTTCATTTTTTAAAAATTATTTTTGACATCAGCACATTAAAACATTATGAAAACATAAAAAAAATTTCATTTTAAGCAAAAAAAAATCAAAATTTTTAGAAACACGGTTTGCATCTCGTTTCCAAACATTCTTTATATCACGTTGCAACCAACAAGTTCTCAAGTTTATTAAAATGAAATTGACCAACAAGAAAAGACCCTTCTAAGAACATCCAATTATTTTGAAATCCAAGGCCCCGTTTATTTGTTGAAAAGTAGTTTTCTTTTGGAAAGTGAATTCCAGGAAAATGAATTATTTTCTGATGTTTGATAACGTAATGAAAAATAAGTTGGAAAACACTTTCAAATGTTTGATTATGTCATGAAAAATGAGCTGGAAAATAACTTATTAATGTTTTATTTTTCTCAATTTTATTAAAATAATGAGGAACAAATCTTACAAATTAAAAAGTTGAATGAGAATGAAATTAAAAAAAATATAATTCATACATTATCTCAAATAAAATAAATAATAATCAAAATAATAGAGATTAAATCTAAAAAAAAATAAAATGAAAGATGAAGAAATTAAAATAATAATAATTAACATTTCATAAATTATTTTAAAAAAAGTAACAATAAAAAGAATTAGGATCAAATTTGATAGATAAAACATTTAAATAAAAAAATGATAAGGGAAAAACAAATAACAATTATAAGAATAAGGACTAAAGTTAATATAAAAATTAAATTTTAAGAGATGAAATTGAAAAGTAAATATTCAAAACAAAATATATATAACAATCAAAAGTTTGAGGACTAAATTTGATATAATCAACAAATAATATGACATTTCTAAATTTTTCACAACTTTCAGAAAGTGTTTTCTGCCTAAATTTTTCAGAAAAACACTTTTCTGGAAACCAAGCTAAATTTTTCTTTGACTGGAAAGTGTTTTCCGTTGACTAACTTTCCTAATATCAAACAAACACAGGAAAGTTTGGAAAGTGGTTTCCCGGAAAATGAATTCCAGAAAACAAACATAGCCCAGGCTTGACTTTTTTTAGCTTAAAAAAGAAGAAGAAAAAAAATACTATTTATCTAGACATAGTTCATTATAAACAAGAATATAGTTACACAAGAATATAGTTTTTTTTATTGGCTTAAAAAAACTCTTAGCTAAATGTTTAAGGGTAAAATAATCTTTTTATTACGATAATTTTGATGTTCTAAAATTGATTGGGGACAAGATGGGTATTTTGTGTTTTAGTTGAACAATAAATTTCTGTAATTGTAATTTTTTTGCATAGTAAAAAGACCTTGGCGTCCTTGATCTCAAATAATTGAACTGTTAAAGAGTATTTGTGTCATTTTATTGATTTTTTTTTTGTAATTAATGAGTTGGGGTGAGATCATTTAAGTATTCAATAAATGAAAAAAGAATTAAAAAAAATACATTGACGTGCTGGGCACGCGTCAACCACGTGCTGTGCAGGTGATTTAAAAGGCCCAAAGTATAGTTCCGAGGTTGCTTCCGGTGCGTCTTGACGTGTTTTGCATTAAAAAGCTGCGAGTATATAGATAAGTTTGTCGGTTTGTCGCCGACGATCATTTCATTTTTCTTCTCTTTTCTTTCCTCTCTATTCCTCTATCTTTTCACCTGCCATACAATTTCTTAGATTAGCAATTAAACTTCTCTTGCTTTATTTTAAATAAATTATGACATTTTATTCTTGAGTTAAATAGAATTGATTGATTAAATATAGACGGATGCTCGCTCTTTTTTTTCGCGATGTTTCTCTAGCGATCTAACAACTTCTTTTAATGTCGTCATACACTATTTTGTAGTGGGGTTTGGATTGCCTCAACAAGGTCTTTTGGTAAAGGGCATTGTCCACATTGAAATGATGGTAAGTATCCAACAATCTTTTCTTCAATCTCATTCCATATATGATATTTATGGCTTATTTGTTTTTATTAATTGTTACCAAATATTCTTTGTATGTTTCTTCAATCTCATTCTAGATATGATATTTGTGGCTTATTTGTTTTTATTAATTGTTACCAAATATTTTTTGTATGTTTCGTTTGTTATTATTGTTTATGGTTTGAATTAAACAGTTATATTAATCAATTTTATTGGATCCAGTTAAGTTAATGACTTAAGCTTTGATGCAATTAGTTTCTAAATAAATTTGGGATTTAATCACGTCTTTGTATAAAAACTAAGTCAAATGTTTATTATATATATATATATATATATATATATATATATATGAATTTTATTAAAAAACCATGTTAATTTAAAAACTTAAAAGGATGGATGAGATTTTTGAAATTGTATTATATTAATATTGTTATTAAAACCTTGGTATTATATTAAAAAATAAACTTAAAATATAGGGTAATATTTTTGGAATGGTTTCATATTAATTATTCAACGAACTTTAATTTAATAAAAATTTATAATGTATTTGAAAGTATAGTTGTTGTTGTTTTTTAAAGTGATTTTCATTCAAAAATATATTAAAAAATATTTTTTTTAAATTATTTTTGATATCAACACATCAAAATAATTTGAAAATACAAAAAATATTAATTTGAAATAAAAAAAATTATATTTTTTTAAAAACTCTTTTAAAATATAAAAACAAACATGAATTAGTTTTAATTAACATAATTTGTGAACTTAGTAAATCCCTAAATTTATTTAGCGATAGATTGGATCAAATAATTTCTTTAACGATTGATGGTATTTGGACTAATAATTGAAGACGACAGTACAAGTTCATGCATGGCATATTGCTAAAAAGAATTATGGTATGTCTTTATTTTTAATTTAAAAATATATTAATTTAATTTTTTAAAAATATTTTTAATATTAAAAAAAGCAGGCACTATGTTTCAACGCTGACAA
>Ga0325414_1002461_pt1 | contig 18774 bp, 15 predicted proteins | sample PopdelMetagenome_8_FD_206183 | JGI IMG/M metagenome (GOLD analysis project Ga0325414, IMG submission 206183) | Populus deltoides microbial communities from Bellville, Georgia, United States - Leaf-PdKOR-R3 | ecosystem: Host-associated > Plants > Phyllosphere > Phylloplane/Leaf | place: USA... | reverse complement strand
AACTATAACTTAATCACTATTGTTTAAGAAAATCAACCAATTAATTAAATCTCATGATTTCACAAATTATATATTAATTCCTATATATTTAAATCCGTTTAATAATTTACTCTTTCTCTCAACTTAATGTTTTTTTTCTTGACAAATAGAAAAGAAAAGGAGAAGAGAAGCAAATAAGATGAGAAGTTTAGTTAGGATAGAATACATTTTTACAAATAAAAAGGAAGGAAAGAAGGAAAAGAAAAGAAAAGAAAATGAATTGAGGATAATCAACACCAATCAAATGACTATTTAATTATTTTTTATACTACTAGAATTTATTAATTAATTTTAATAGATTACTTGGATTCAAGTATGGTTAACTCAAAGAATAATGGTTCGAGACATCTATAATGGGGAATAATAAGGGGAAAAACTAAAAAAAAAAAACACCATCCCTAGGATTTTTGGGCTATGTCAATTTTTTGCCCAAATTGTGAATTCTATTAATCACACCCTTGAAGTTCCAAATCATTTCCACTTTTAATCCTCCAACTTTCTTTCATTGCTTCCAATTTATTCTTGTGATATACTGAGACCCCATTTGGTAATGCGGTAGCGGTTGAAAGCAAATATTAAAAATCAGTGTTTGATTATTGTAAACCATACTTTTTTTCACATGGATCTCACCTAAAAACTGAGGTCGAAACTCAGTTTATGAGAAGCAAGTTTTATCTGCTTCTCCCGAATTCTTCTCCTGCGTTCTTCTCCTGTGGAGAGTAAACTCTCCACTGTTCACGTGAACAGTGGAGATTGGACCCGGTTCAAAACTATAAAAATACATTGAACCAGGTCTGATCCAGTAAAAATAAATATTTATTTTTAATTGTGTTTTATTCGAAAAACTAGTGTTTTACATTATTCAATAACACTATATAAATTAGAAGGAGATCACTTGATGATGTAATATTTATAGAATTTGGTCGCAATCCCAATTTTATTTCTGATAATATTTTACCTGATGTTGTTGTGTACTTACGAAACCAATGCAACTGTAGTCTTTTATACGTGATGTTGTCGGATGTATTTCATACATGATGGAATTGTAGATAGTTTAATAGAACAATAAATAATATTTTATATTAAGTATTATTCATTTCATAATGTAATAACAGTCGTTAAATATATAATATTTAAATTAAAAACTATTAATATATATATATATATATTTAAAATTATTTTATAACCTCAATTTTAAAAGCATTTTTAACCAAACACATTAAACTACTTTTTTTTCAACCTTAATTTCAACCACAATTTTAACCAAACACCTATTTTTTCAAACCAACCTCAACTAAAAGTACTTTTTATAAAACAACTTTTTTCAAACCACAACCACAACAACTACCGCAATACCAAACACACTCTGAGAGTTTAGAATGTTTGCAATATCCTCTTAAGATTCATTAAGTTTTTTTCAATTACCCCCTTGAATTATCAAAGACCTTAATCAAGATAGATGAAAGGTAAAGAGAATTAGGGTCTGTTTGGCATTACATTTGTAACTGCGTTTCATCAAATTTTGAATTTTTTTTTTGCTAAAATTGAGTGCGATTTATATTTTTTGGATCGTTTTGATGTGCTGATGTCAAAAATAATTTTTATAAAATAAAAAAAACATTATTAGTATGTATTTCGGCATAAAAAGCTATTTGGAAAGCAACCACAACCACACTGCCAAACACTCTCTAAAGTTGAAAACAAAACCAGAAGTTCAGAGGAATATTTAGACAAAAAAAACAGATAATTTAGGATGACAATCGTAGAAATCCCCAAACCAACATAGTGCCTGTCATAATTATGAACTGCCCCAAATCTCCTCGAGGGACATGGCAAATGCAAAGCATGTTGACAGGATTTAATACTTGAACACTTGATTACGCCTCTAGTTTTTGCAACTGGAAATCTCAGGGCAAATGACTGGTTGCATAGCTGAAAAGCAATGTATTTTGAATGAATAGTTAACTAAATCATAATATTACTAGTTAACAATTCAACACAGGTAGATTAATCATAAAACGGATTGCATCATCCAGTGAAACACCTGATGGCTTGAAGACTAATGCAAAACATTACCTTTTACTTTTTATGGTCCTTCCAGATTCTGGCCACCTCTGCTAGCGACTCTGTAGATGACCCATCTTCGCTCAAAGCCCTTGTGGCAGCACTTTTTAGTTCATTCATCTTGCTCTTTATCGATTTCCCTTCTTCTCCTTCAAAAATGCTCCTTGCATAATTTGCAATATCTTCTTTCATCACCAGCCCATTCTCATTCACTTTCACCCTCAATGCAACCTTCAAACCATCTGCTAGCAATACTGAATTCATTTTTTGTTCTGCATAGAGCGGCCATGCAATTAAGGGCACACCGTTAACTATACTTTCCAAGATTGAGTTCCACCCGCAATGAGTCAAGAACCCTCCTGTTGAACTGTGGCTTAAGACTTCAATCTGAGGAGCCCAAGAAGGCACCACTAGACCAACCCCTTTGGTCCTGTCCAAGAACCCTTCTGGCAAAAAGGCTAAAGGGTCATCAGCACTTCGGATGCCGAAGTAAGTGGCATTGGTAGCCTCATCGTGTGGACTCCTAACAACCCAAATAAATCTTTGGCCGCTCATTTCCAGACCCAAGGACAATTCATTTAGCTGAGCATGAGACAAGGTCCCACCGCTACCAAAAGAGATAAACAGCACTGACCCCTTTGGCTGCTTATCTAACCAATTCAAACACTCAGATTCTCCCACATCCACACTGGTTGAACCGGTCTGTATTAGCGGTCCAACTGGGAAAACTGGAGGCTTACCAATATTATTCTCCTCCATCAAAGCCTTAAAAGCACCCGGTTCCAAATCAATGCAGCTATTAACCATAATCCCAGCAGCAGAATTGTATAGTTTACAAATATGAAGGATCCATTTGTAGGCATCACCTTTCCTATCCTGAGCCGGATCGACAAGATCTCTTCCTTGAACCGGAACACAACCAGGGAGTCTGACCGGTTCAGTCATATCTTTATACTCACCGGAGTATGTTTCATCAAGCCTAGGCAAGTGAAAGGACAAAGACAACAGCATAGCATTTGTCGGAAAGAAGACAAATGGCAAAACATCAAACTCTTTAGCAATTTCAAAGGCAAAAGGACCAAAAAAATCAACAACCAAAGCCACAACCCAAGTTGAGTCCGTCAGAGTCTTCAAAGAGTCACGTAAAGCATCAAGAGACCGAGTCAAGCTGAGTGTGATGCGAGTCTCCATCAAAACGTCCGGTGGGAGGTCATCGAAGTTGACTGGAGGGAGAAAGACGGAGGATCCTCCTTTGGGTAGGGTTTGAAGGAGCTGCCTATGGGGTTTCATGGGTGACCCATCGTTTGGTATGATGAAGGTGACAGAGAAGTTGTGTTGGTGAACGAGTTTTTTGGCCAACTCAACAAGTGGGATTAGATGACCCATCCCTGGAGATGGTACAATGACTACCTGGGGTGATGCCTCCTGGCCTTGGATGTTGTCCATGGTGGTTTTTTCGGTGAACTGGGGACTTGAGGGGAGATGTGGGCTGTTTGGTTAAGCTTTTAGAGTGATAGCAAGAAGACAAAAGATAGGATAGGGTATGTGTGGGGTTTTTCTAGATATGTTTTTTTTTTTTACTTGACAAGGTGAAATGAGAGTCCTTTTGTTTTGTTGTTTATTTAAATCCTTGTTGTTAACAAAGAGAATCTTAATTTGTTAATTATGTTGTTAAAGTCCAGTTATAAATACTTTAATCACAGTCCAGTGATAACAGCTTGTAATTAAAAAATTAATTTCTATATAGTTTTAAATTCAATTACTGTAATTATTAATATTAATAATAATTGAAAGTTTACTTGATTATTAATTTTAAAATCTGTAATAATTAGTCGAAATATATATAAACTGACCTGAATATTCTATGATAATAATAATAAAAAAACACAGCTGTTAAAAAATATAACTAAACCTAATTTTAAATTTAACCGAATCAATATTTAAAAATTATTTTAATTAAAAAAATTGACAAGGCTGACTTTCGGCCAACCAGCAACTTAGAATATCTTTGTAAAAGTAGTGTCCGAATCATTCTGACTGCTTTAATTTAGATAATATAACACGCCAAGCCAAATAATGATAGTGAAATTTTAACTACTGAGTTATATAAATTAATGATAGGGTTTCAAGGGTTAAAATTAATATAAAATGAAACCAGAAAATAACTTTAAAATAACTAATATTGCACCAACAAATCAAATTTTAAAGAATAAAATTAAAAAAAAAATAATAATTATACAAATGAATCTAAAATTAAAAAAAGATAAATTAAAAAAATGATGGTGAAAATAAAAAACAATAAATAAATGAGAGGGTAACCAGAAATTTCTGATTAAAGGACTAAATAAAAAATAAAATAACTTTAACAAAAAAAAATCAAAAGAATAAGAATCAAATTAAAAAAATAACACGATAAACTTTGATTGAAGGAGAGAGTTTAAAACCAATAAAACTTTAACAAAAAGACTAAGAAAAAAAATAAAAATAAAAAAAATAAGGATCGAATTGAAAAAAAATAATATATGATAAATTTGCAACTAAGAACTAAATTGAAAACAAACAAAATTTTTATATAAAAAAACTAATAAAATAATTTAAAAATAAAAAAAAACTTAAATTGAAACATAAAAAATAAAACGGACCAACAACAAGTACTTTAAAAAAAAAAAGATATTAACAACAAACCATTTATTGACATGCACCACATGGAAAAAAAATAATGCAACACCACTTCCAATAACATAAAAAAAAAACAAGTTTGACCATCGATATTAACACACTACCCAAAGGATGCCTCTTACCATATAGCATGTGCTAGCATTAAAACATTAATTAATCAAATTAAAATGCCCTCAACGGAATTAACAAAAACACCCCTGGGTATATGGCTTATTTGTGTTTTTTTTAATAAAATGACATAAATATCCTTGATTAACATCTATATTTATCTATTATTTATATTTTATTTATTATTTATTGGATCCAAAAAAATACTCGTGAATTCAAGTCAAGTCAGGTCGGCTGATATTGATCGGGAATTAAATTGCCCTCCCTACTGATTACTATGTTTGGTGCTATAAGCTAAAATGCCTTTGCCTCAACTTTCTTGCATTGCCATGTATATTAAATTTCACATCTTATTGCTATGTAGCTGTATACTTTCTGGATGTTGAGGCAACTAATAAAACCTGCGGCATTGGAGAGCAAGATCACCATGCGTTTCACTTGCAAGTTTTAATCAACCACATTGCTGCTAAATAGCTTGAACTTGCTGGCATCAAGAATCAATTTCCTCATAGAGGAGAAAGCACCCATGAGCCCTGCGCCTGTAAAGACAACCATAATGGAGAGATTGACCCAATAGATGAGGGATGACTTTGGCGGCTTGTAGGTCATGTTGTAGAGAAGCATTGGAAGGACGAAATCTAAAGGGATGAAGCCAATAGCTCCTACGACACCATTGATGTCTCCAAAGAAAGGAAGCATAGCTGCCATGAATCCACAGAATATCATGTAAAGAGTCCGAAGGATTAGCCTCGGAATTAGATTCCTTTTGGAGAACATCCCTTGCTTCACATCAGCAGATTTCTTTTCCATGATCTCATAAGCTACTTGAGAATAAACCTGTTTTACATTGGCGGAATGTTAACTCAACAGAAATGATAGTCTTAAAACTAAAGGAAAAGGATATGGGAAATGGTTATTTAATTCTCTAGATCATCTGAAGAGTGAACTTGTGAGCTTACGAGGCCAATAGCAAAGAGTTGAAGCAGAACAAAGATAACACCAAGGCCAAGAACCCATGTTGGAGCCAAGGAAGGTCCCTCATCAGGCATTAGGCTTTTGATAATGTTAGAGTTAGACTTGTTTCCAAACGCCCAATATCCAGACACTGAAGCTGAGTAGAAAGTAGGAAGAATTACAGTATAACACATCAAAAGGCCTTTTACCATCTTCCCAGTAGCAGGTGGAGCCAAAGTAGCCTGTATTCAAGGCATAGAAGAATCGCATCAATAAAATCATGTATCAAGAATACTAAGTATTACACATATTTCTTATGCAATGATCCCTCCATCAAATAATTATTCACACAGGATTAAAAATAACTGACAAGTCACACCTCATTCAGCAAGATTGATCATGCAATTTACTTAAATCAATCAAATCTTATTGTTTAGTTGATTCAGATCATCAAGAAAGATGTCTTCTCCACTTTTTTAAAAAAGAAAGAAAGTTAAAGGAGTCTTTATACAAACGCAAGGCTCAAAAGCCAACAGAAGGATTTATCAAGTATTAGTTGCAATTTACTTGTATTTCAGGCAGTATTCCATTCCCAAAGATGGCAGCTATTATGGAGACAGAAGTGAATGCACTGAAGACCCTTGCTGACCCTGACGATTCCAAGGAATAGTCCCTTGAAGGAGCATTTTTTGACAGACCTGCATAACAAATGCTGGCTGTGAAAAACAATTTCTTATTTTCAAATAAGATCGAGTAACTCCTTGCGGGTCATTTTAGTTTGTCACCGAGATAACAAACACACTTTAATGAACTGAAGAAACACATTGAAAGTTAAACCACTTCCTTTGCGTGGAAGCAACCTGGAAATTAATATATAGGAGCAACAGTTATGGATCACTAGCCAGTTTACTGGTCAGGTTCCATATCAAAATTGGCCCATGTCAGGCTCATCACCAATTCAACCACACGTTGCACTTCCCAAGATGCACATCTCCTATCCACCAAAGGACAGTTGCATGGTGGTGACTGGTGAGATGTTGAAAGGAGGGATGGCCTAGAATTTATTTCCTACCCTGTTACCAATGTGTAATCTTATTCATCTCTGATTTCAGAAATGTGGCAGAGGGGTTCTGATTCGTTTTACAGACAGGACACTGTGGTTGCAACAGCTCCACAACCGAAAACTTGTCATGGATTACAGCTAGAATGAACAACAAGTCTCTATTCCTTCATGGAATTTGAGTTGAAAGAATGCAACCAGCAATTCTGCTTTGATTGAAAGTAACAATCTTGCGATTCAGGAAATGAGAGGAACCTTCCTTTATTTTTACTGAAACTGATTTTATTCTTTCAAGTACAGCACGGAATTGCATTTCAAACAAAGTCTTAATTGTTTTTATATCATATAAATTCTATTGATCAGGCAACTGACATAAATGAAAATTGCAAGAAAGGTTAGGGGATGCAATATACCTGCCTGGACACAAGCACCGACAACAATGAAAGTGTAGCCCAAACTGAGAAACAGTGAAGCCAGGTTGATATGCCTGAGGGAGTGGAATGTTGGCAACTGAGAGAGAACTATCATCACTACTGTCACCATTGCTATGAACTCGTACAGCTTCAGGGGTCCGTCGGGAGAAAGACTTGAGTACATGATCTTCATAACTCAAATTGGAAATCGGAAAAGGAATGATTAAGTAACACAACCATGAAAAATCCAGGATTCTATTTAGCTATATGAACAACAAACAGGCGCCATATGCTATTTACTTCAACACGTCTGCCAAGAACCTATCATTTAAGTCTGCAAAAAACTAGTGATAAAATTAAATGAACTCGTGTCAGCTTTTATATTCTCATATGTCCCAAATTAAGCACATTATTAATAAAGTTTCTTTCGACTTTCAAGTGATATTTTGATTTTGCTCAGAGCACAATATGTGATCACTTGGTGGAAGTGTCAATGACCTTTTTTGTTTTTGCTGGGTGATCAAAACAATTCCAAATGTCTTCAAACGTTTATTCTGTGATAAATATAGACTGATCTAGTGTAAAAAATAGCATGAAACTGAAAACACTGGTGCCTTATAATTCATACTTCGTCCACCATCTCGATTGCAAATCTGATCTGCCTTCCTATTGTCATCGTGTGAAATGAAGACAGCCAGATTCAGACAAAACCCACCACAGCCATTGTTGACCCCCAATTTTTATATCAGATTATGAAAAAAAAAAAGAAGAAGCAGACCAAGCATTGACTGTAATAATACAGTTAAGATAATACAGCAACACGTGGTATGAATGCACTGAACCGCAAGTCCTCTCGCCAGAAAAAAGAAGCATGGATTGGATGGCAGAAAAGATAAGCCTATCTCTATTGTAACAAAAAGATAGGCCTGGTCAAAGTTAATAACCAAAATGGGGCTATATTGGAAGGGTGCATTTTCTATCAGTTTTCTGCAATATAATTAGAAGCATTATGAAACAAAACACCTGAAGGCATTCTCCAGCAAGCAATATTGCTCCTATGCCAACTCCAGTATTGATGGCAGTTTGAATGAATATAACAAAATAAAACATCCATCCAGACCCTGCAAGAAAATAGAAGGCAAAACCTCAGATTTGTTAATTTCGTTAGTTCTTAGGCTAAACTTTATGCTTTAAAGTTTAAACGATTGACAAGGAGTTAAATTATGCTGATTTTCGCTACTTGAAATGCTGACACCAAATCCAATCTGAAAAATAATGAAAGGGAAGCAATGACAAAAGTAAAACCAAATCAATTACTAATAAGAAAATTCTAGCTTCGTGTAATTACTGTGTGGACATATCAATGACAAGCCTTGTGAAAGTTGGAATTTGGATTGACACGTTGCTTAAAGGTATCCTTGCCGAAAAGATCAAAGACTACCCATGGCCGTCAAAAATGAAAGTAAAAGAAAAGAGAGAACGTATTGGCAATGAAGAGGACGTTTCATTGTGTCTCCAACGGGCCTAATCATGCTACATATTGCCTCCACTTAGAGGTTGTCGATGTATTTAGGCATCTTAGAGCAACTTTATAGTTACCCTTTGGCCTCATAAAACAATGGAGGTAACATCTAGCTTCCTCAAGTCATCTCTTTCCTAGTTCTTAGTGGCATTAGTAGAAAGTGCAATTTCCTTTTCCTTTGCAAAACTTCATTCATGGAAAACTTTTATACTTTCCACCATTTGAAGTTTTCTTCCTATAATTAATCACACTATCAAACACACACGCACAAAAAAGAAAATGTCATCCATTGGATTGCAGGGCTTGTAGTGAGGGTCCAAATCAAATGGTTAAGATTCTTAGGTGACATGGTCAATGTAAACATGACACATTTAAAGCAAAACCAGAAATTTTTTAACAGCAAATTAAATCAACGGCACACTTAAATTCCTCCGTTCATATGGAAGCACATCTTTAATGATTTTCCGTCATTCCTGACTGCCTCTTTTAGTTTTTACCAAAACAAAACGAAACCAGCAGCTCTTTTACCGTTTCGATAGTTACCTAAAACGTCGGCAGCTAATTCCCGGAATCTGATATGGCGACGACCATCTTTTTCGCAGTAGTCTAGCACCTTCGACATGAGATAATAAGCGTAAAAAGTCACCATGCCCATCACCGTTAAGCAGAAGAATCCTAAAGCCCATCCTAGACCTTTAAACACATACGGTAACGTCAGTATTGTAGGCCCCACTATCGCCGTCGTCAAATGAAATCCGGCATGCCACCACTCCCCTGCGTGTAAATAAAAAAAATATGAAAACTTCGCCGTTTCTTCAAAGTAGTGGCTCCAAGTGTATATAGATTTTTTGAGACCACTTACCCTTGGATTGGAGGACGAAGACTGCACCGGCATCAACTTCACGTTGAGAGTCTGTAGGGAAAGGGTCAGGTTTTGGAGGTGGAGCCATTAATTAATGTTATATAGACTGCGGTGTACGTGCAGGTTAAGGTGCAGCAGGGAGATAAGCAAGAGGCGACGTTAATGTCGGAGGCGTCGAGACAAGGCTAAAAGGAAGCGGGCAGGCATATCGTCGCCCGGAGAGGGAGATAGACGTGAATGCAAGGAGGAGAGAGGAGGATGTCACATTCTTTGATGGGTGACAGAAAGAAGTATAAGAGGTGCAGGAGTTTCCATTTTAATTGGGCTTGGAGAAGACTTGTCTGCCTGTCGTGTAGGGTTATTTTGGTAGTTTCCTTTTAGGTGACCGAGGAGTGAAAGAACAAGCTACAAGTATATTGGATCGGTGCCATAACTGAGACGCCAAAGCAACCTAAAATGTTTGTTATGGCAAAACAAAAAAGGCGATCGAATTTTTAATAAACCTAAATCAGATTTGTTTATCAAATTTTAGAAAGAAACATAAGAATCTTGTATTTTTTATATAGTTTGATCTATCTTATGGGTTTCATATTATTTAAAACGAGGATTTAGAGAATTTATTGGTACATTGAGGACCTAATCAAGATGAAAAAAAGGCCGGGGACCTAATCAAAACTATTGTTTAAGTCTATGGACTTTTACAAGGTTTGCCTCTTCTTCTTCTTTTTTAATTATAAAAGAGAGGTAAGACGTAAGGGAAGTGAAAAGGTCGTCGTCTACAAGTTTTAAAATAACATTTCGATTCAATCATAACTTGCGACCAATTGCAGAATGAAAACAACCCCCGCCCCCTGAAAGATTACGCCAAGCCTGATATAGGCAACCCCACCAAACCTAAAAATGATAGTCTAGTTCAACAACAACTAGAGAAAATGATGTTCAACCGCCAGACACTTGAACATCGTCGACAAAAAGAGTTAGCATCTATTAGATGGAACAAGCCTTTCACTACTGCTGTTGTTTGTCATTTGAAGTTGCAGCTGCTAAAGATTTGCTGTACTCCTCCAGTTCCTTCTTATATGCTTCCATGGCTTCAGCTGCTTTGGAGTTCCAGATTTGCCTCTCTTCTTCATTAAGTTCCTGCAAACCCAGTAAGACACATATTACAAAATCAGACACTTCAGATTTGTAAGCTAAACCAACTACTTCAGCAAAAACGATGGGTTTTGCAAAATGGATTACCTTCCACTTAACAGAAATCATTGCAGTCAGGGTGGAATTATTGATTCCAGGGCGCTCGTCCATTAAACTTTTCCTGGTTTCTTTGCTGCGTAGAAAACAATAACTTTGTAAATTTAATTGCAAAAACTGCACTGAAAAGTGTGACTACTCGTGAGAGACGCTAATACCTGAAAAGAAGGAATGAAGATGCAGGCTTCTTAGGCTTGTTAGGGTCAACATCCTGCTGCTGCTTCTTCTGGCGTTGCTCTTTGGTTTTCTGTACATTATAAAGTACACATTTAGCCACCAGAAAGGCTCCGAAATTAGCATAGCAATCAACAAACACAGTTGAAAGCAACAGGTTGATACCTTGATAATGTTTTCAGTTTTCTCTTTCTTCTTAAGCAACTGCCATGCTTCCTGTTTCTGGACTTTCACCAGTTCTTCCTCTTCTTTCTTGAGATTCATAGCTTCTTCATCCTTTGTCTGCTTGTAAGCCTCCATTTCTTGCATATACTTCTCCCTGTTCTTCTTTGCAACCTGCAATATTCAAAAGCAGCTAAGAAACCAAACCGAGTAAAATAATTGAACTCCCAGCTAAAAAGGGTAAGTTGTGTCAAGTGTAAACCTCTTCATAAGGCCCCCTTTGTTTTTCTGTCATGTTCTTCCATTCTTCACCAGCAATCTTCGCCACCTCCAGAACACTCTTGTTCTCTGCAAGGAGAGTGGCTCTTCTCTCATTACAGAACAGGAAAAATGCAGACAATGGCTGCTTTGGTTTCAATGGATCCTTTTCTTTCCTGTGAATGAACAAAACAAACAAATTAATAATTCTGTAGTCAACAAAGTAAAGGAACAGACAGTAAAGAGTGTTGCTTCTGATTTTACTTGGTCTTCTTGCTGTTCTCTTCCTGATCTGCTTCCTGCTTGAACTGGAGGTATTGCTCAAGCAATTCCATAGCAGTCTTCTGCTTCTGTTCCTCTTCCAAAAGCTTCATTGCTTCACTCTCGCGCTTCTCCTTTGTCATTACTTTCAGATAGGCTTCCTTTTCAGCCTGATACTTCTCCTCATAAGGCTTCTTCTCCTCTGCAGTAATAGTCTTCCACTTTGCCCCCAAAATGTTAGAGATATCCTTAAACTCTGCATCTGGGTTTTCTTTTTTTACCTGCATCGCAAAAACCCCAAATTAATCGTCAATAAGAGCCAAAGCATGTTTAATTAAAAGCTTAAAAGGAAATCCAGAACCCTATCTCTTTGTTTACCTCATTCCATTGAGCTTTGCACCAAAGTGAGTAAGGTGGGCATGGCCTTTTGATTTCATTGCCACCCTTCTTTTTCTTCTTGTCTTGCTCCTTGTCATTCATTGCTTGAACAAATGAGAGAGTCTGTACAAAGATTCATAACGAAAGACCTATCAATTCAAACCCTAAAGACATAAAAAAACATAACTTTCTTAATTGAAGATAGCATTTCTTTGTTTAAACCAACAATTTACGTAAAAATTAACAAGAAAGTTAACAAATCAAACCTAACTTTCAACGTTAATTCAGTCTACCGATCCCTTAAGACAAGAAATCATGAAACGAAAAATCAAGAAATCTAACCATGGTGGGCTTGAATTCCTTCAACTTCTGCAACTTCTTCAACTCCATCTTCATCTTCTGCTGTTCTTTACCTTTCATTTCAATCTCCTCATCTTTAGCCTTCAACATGTCATCTTTCTCCTTCAACAAAACCTCGGTCTTCTCTTTCTCAAGCTTTAACTGCTGCAACATTTCTTGCATTTCTTGAAAATCTTTCTCAAACAAAGAAGCCGAAGCCTCTTTATTCTGCTTCGCTTTTGCGGCCTTGGATTTCCCTTTCTTGGGTGAAGACCGAGGTTGAGAATGACTCGCATGGTTTTCTTTTGAAGGATCAGCATCCGATGGAGATAAAACGGTGGCAGTAGATGTCTCAGAGAGCTTTTGAGCCATTATATTGGATTCATTTGTTGATGGGTTCTTCTGTTTCAAAGCTTTCCTGTTGTTTCTTGATTTTTTTGGAACTGTCGAGGCTACAGCGGTATCTGCCATTCTAGAATCTCGATTTTGAGAGAGAGAGAGATTTAGGGTATTTGAGAGAGGATAGGTTTACATAGGAAGGAAGGAGAGGAGCGCAACGGCTAGTATATTTTTGAATTTCAAATCAGTTGTCGAAGTTTTTAAGAGGGGGTTGAGGTCCGGAATCGGAAATCTGATTTACGGGTAATTTGACCGGTAACAGGGGATTGTGTGATTTTTTTTAAAAAAAATTACCATAAAAAGTGTAAGTAAATGTTTTAATTTGGCCATTAGAGGATTGTGAAATTAGTGAGTGTGTGTGTGTTCGGGGGGGTGGGGTGACGTCATCAGCATGAAAGAAATTGGTCTCCATGTTTTTAGTGGAACAGAGCACAATAATATTGAATGTTTAAAAAAGGGTCATCAATGGAAGCCATGCGAGCCCACTTTCTTTCATGCTGATGACGTCCTTTGTGTAGTGCTAGGTGGGGTGGCAACAGGGGATTGGAGACACATACAATATCTGGGTATCTTGAAACTGGTACAAATTACATATACAGACCCGTTTGAATTGGATGGGAAGGCCATGCTTATAATTGGAGGTTCGATTGTTTTCATTAAAATTATTGCCATAACAATTTTTCAATACATGGAACATCATCTATTCATATTGTAGAAAAATGAATTGTGAAATTTGGATCAACAAGCTCCTGCTCTCATGCCGATTCAAACCAGCTACAACACCTGCAGAATCTACCTCCAATCCCACCCTTCAATAACCCTTACTCCTAGCAAAAGCAAGCCCAAAATTCCACATGCAGACCTCAATAGACCCCTAAGTTTTCAGAGCGTTGTCTATCATCGTGTGTGTGTGTGTGTGTGTGTAAAAAGGTGCAAATCTTAATGGATTCTGATTAAAGATTCACCATTCATGGCATCGATGTGAATAGTCTAGTCGATAACCGGGGCATCTGGGATCGAGAAATTACTATAACATGGACAATAATTACGCTTGATTATCTCCTTAGCTCCGGTCATAATGTTGATGAAATCAAGGTAAAGCCAAATATGTGGCTACTGTGACTGAAATTAAGGCCGATGAACTTGTATTCACAAGCAGTTAAGCCATCATTGTCAACTGACTTCCATGGTAGACTACTTAAGATGGAGATGGGCACATAAAACCAGCATATTAGTTATGGGCGAAAATCAAGGCAAGAATATTCAAATTAGAAACACGCAGGGCCACCTGAGTTAAGTCAATCACGGAGAAATATGGCAGTGAAAGAATCATCTTCAGAATAAACACCAACAATTCATGAACAGACTTGGAGATAAAAAGTACAGAGAAGTACACGAGAGAGTAACAACTTAGACAGATTCCCAGGGAGAGTAACAACTTAGACAGATTCCCAGGGTCAGCAACAGCAATCATGGTAAATACAAGGCGGACTGCGCTAAGCAGTAACCCAACGACAAAAACCAGTCTACTTACACCGAGATTTACCCTGTTTTCAGCAGCTTTTGTTGATGCCTTCTCAAAACTCAGTTAATTCACTAATACAAAGAAACTTGTTCAAGTCGTTTAATGCAGCATCATGTGAAAGCGGAAGCCAAATAATGAATTCTTCTTTTTGAATGAAAAAACTGTATGAGAACCAAGTCTTCTTACATTGGAATTAAAATTCAGCAACTTGATCCTGTTTCAGGAACACCAAATCATTGTTTTAGATAATATCCATATATCAGTTTAAACTACTTAAAGAACCATAACCAGCATGGATAAGGCCTGACTATAAAGTGGTGTAATCCCCAATACTGATAGCAGTCATTTTCCTTATCGATGGCTATGCCAGTGCTATTAGTCTGCCTATATTTCTTAACTGGCACAAACAATTCTAGAAGCATAAAACAAATGGCAACATTTGGTTAGAAAATAGAGATGTATACCCTCTAATGCAGTTGGGGCTAGAACCTTGCGAAATAAGACATTCAAATATAAGTACAAACAGTATTTAACATCTTACAAATCAATTGTAGCCCTTCCCAACGCAGTTTAGACAGCGCTGTACTCTGCAATAGATAAGAAAGCCATCAATCAAAGCAATGCACAAGCATAATAAGCAGCAATATGAAAACTAGAATTACTTGCAACATAAAAGTTTCACATTAGCACTTCACAGGTTCACATTGCCAGACAAGTCAATCACCCAAGTAAATTCTAAAGCAGTGATGCCAAATCCAATAGCAAACCAAGAATCTATGCATAACAAACAACGAACAACAACTAACCTGTTACCATCACAAGTAGGGCAAAGGCAAGGATTGATAGCAACAGGGTCGTACAAAGGTGACCAGTGTATGCTAGCATTCCCTTTGCACAGCTTGCATATGTAAAACCCCTTTCCTCTACAAGCCCCACAAGGCAACGCAACTCTTCTCTATTAAAAAAAAAGACAGGAAAAGGAATTCAGAAAGACAACTCTCAAATAAATAATGATAGTGATGGTAAAATTAAGGTTCTTATTCCTGAATTAACCAGTTTGAGATCAGTGGCAAAACGAAGTGCATTAACGGCAATAGAGGAAGTGATGTTGAGAGCAAGTACGCCGCCCAAGATGATGGCAGTGCCAGTTACAAGTGTGCGCAGTGGCTTTGGAATCATCTTTTACAGTGTGGAGGTTTTTACAGCAGGTTGTTCACACCTATGAGCTCAGCATCCCTTGATCTTCTGATGACCAAAACAAAGTAGAATAATCGTTGGACAGGCCACAAATATGCACAGGTGAAAACACAGGTCACATTGAATAGGCAATCATTGAATTTAGCAAAATAATTACCTGAAATGACTATTTAAATGTAAAAGCAACAGCAATGAGCCTGCTCATATCATTTTCTTTAAGATTATACCTCATGAAATAAAAGTATAGCTACCGTTCTCATATCCTAAGTAAAGGAATTAAACCTGTAGGAGGCACTTGCACTACATGCAAGCCCACATGAAGCCATAAACTCACATTTGCTAAAAAGTCGGCACCATGCACACATCAAAGAACAGACAACTCTAAGTAACCTCCCAGTTTCCAGTAAGCCTCTAACTGGGCCAAATAAACATCACCAAGGCCACTCCTACAAACTCCACAAAACCGAATTAAAAATAGCAGAAAAAATTGAGCTCAACCTCTTCCTTCTTGAAACAACATTACCATGCTAATCTCAACAGCCCCCAGCTCTGCCTTCATAAAAGTGCTTACGACTATGTTCATACCAAAACCACCAATTCCCTGGCCATTCTCAATCTTTCATCCCAAAAAACACCACCAAGACTTCCAAATCATAATCCCAATTATATTAGGTCACTCCAAAACTAAAAAACATTACAAGCAAAACCCTTAGTTAAGTTATGCACGGTCTGACTAATTAAGGTTTTTTAACACCAAGGAGGTAATGGGAAAAGGAATAAAAGAAAAACCCAGGTACAGACAAGCATGTATAAATCAAGAAATTGTGTAAAACAAAGAAGGGAGGTAAGAAAATACTTACTTGGATTGTTTTTCAGACTTCAATGGGGGTAACTGAGCAAGGATTCGGTGACGTAAAAGGAAGGTGGAGGGGGATGGATGAGACAAGAAGCGAAACTGATAAGGCAACACTCAACAGACAAACAGAGGAAGAGAGATGGCGAAATTGTTTACATGTGATAATAATTTACAATAAAACATACTTAAGAGGATAACATGGCGAGATTTTAACCATAAGAGCAAAAGTAAAACATTTATTGTCGTGTAAGAATATAGTTTTCTCAGAATCATACACGACATTGAAGGGTACAATAAAGGTGTTTATTATTTACATTTAATTACCAACTTATCCATTAACTAGATAAGAAAAAAATAACCCATTTGGTTACTTACATCATCACACAAAACCGATTATAGTCATATCATATCTTTGTTGGCTTTACCATATGTTGATAATTTGATATATAAGGTTTTATTTAGTATATAACTTATGAAAATTTACTTCCGATTTTGAATCATAATTTAAAATATTACTTTTCTTAACTTAAGAACAAATAATTAAAAATAAATGATTTAATATCACAACCATTGAAATTAAAAATTTATTTAGCAAAAAACATGAAAATTAATTTCTTCAATAAAGAAAAATCCATGAATTAGCATCAATAAATTAGAAGTTAAGGTTTTTAACTTTTTATTAAATTAAAATTTTTACTAGAAATTACAACTTTATTATTTAAAACAGCGGTTATTTATAAACAAAACAGACTTTTTTTTAGTTAAAATTAAAAAAAAAACTTAAATTAATTTGCAAAAAATATAATTCCAATAGCCTAAATCAGGTTACCTGGTAATTTCAGGGCACAAGAGTTTGCCACGTACAGCATTTGGCATCATATTTTAGCTCAATTCTTCAACTTAAAAAGAGTTAATGACTAGGTAAATGATGGTGCTATGGTTAATTTTTTGTAAATATAATAAAAAAATATCATGTGATATCAATAATTTAAAATAAATAAGAAAAATTTAAGATTTTAATAATTAAAAAAAAGCTGTAATACTATCACAGTAATGACTTGAAAAAGAAAATCATGAATCGTCCAAACTTGCTAGATACTGTTCATGTGGTTTTAGACCTATTCTTTTTTTATAAAATTAAACATTCAATAACTACCGAATAATCAAATATAAAAGTAAAAAAATACCCTCCATCAAAAACAAAGATTTTTACATTTTAAGGAAAATAGTGTAATTTAATTGTTTGAAAATCAAACCTATTAATCAAAACTTAATGTTTTTTTTCAATGGTAATAAAGTAATTATACTACACAATAAAAAAAATATATAAAAAAACAATTTAACTCTATTCTTCTTTATAATAATAATCAATGAGTCTCATGAGGGCAAAAAACAAAAAAACTCATAGCCCTTAAAAACAAAGCGAACTCATTTTACGATGAAGGGCAAAATCATAATTTCAATAAAATACAAGGTATTTATTTCAAATTATAATAGTGATAACAGTTTAAAGTATTTTTATTTAATAATATATTAAAATAAAATTATTTTATTTTTTTAAAATTATTTTTAACATTAATACAATAAAACAATCTGAAAATATAATTTTTTTTATTTTAAACAAAAAAAATAAAAAAAATTTTAAAAACATAATAGAAATGTGTTCCCAAACACTCCTAAGTCTTTTAACTTTTATTATAATCATAATGTTAGTCTCTTTATTTTAATTCCAAGTAATTGGATACCGTGCCCTGACCGGAAGATAACACCTGAGTGCCAAATAATTAACAAAACCAAATTTTTTAAAAATAAATAAATAAACAAAGGAACGAGACCCGGATTGAATATCAAGAAGTGGAAATCTTGAATGAAGCAAAGGTGAATAACTAGGGCATTTGGGATCAATATTATTATCGATACAAATAACATGGACTAAAATTAAGCTTTACTATCTCCTACTCCGCAGTCCCAGTAGCTGAAATTATTGTTGGCTGAATGGTTGATGGACTGCAGGTAAAGCCAGATATACGGCAAATGCAAATGACAATGAAGGCCACGGACCGCGGGAGTATATACAAGCTGGGAGGTGCTCCAAAGCTCACATAACCAAAAAATGTAGAAGAATATGGCACATATTAATCATCTGCTGCTAGCTAATCTTCTCAACCATTTATGGCCATCTCCATTATCACATCATTCCAGTAGTCAATAGGCCCAGGTAAACACCAATGTAAACAATCATTCTGAACTTTCGCATTTTTGTCCTGCGCGAA
>Ga0325414_1002460_pt1 | contig 18775 bp, 6 predicted proteins | sample PopdelMetagenome_8_FD_206183 | JGI IMG/M metagenome (GOLD analysis project Ga0325414, IMG submission 206183) | Populus deltoides microbial communities from Bellville, Georgia, United States - Leaf-PdKOR-R3 | ecosystem: Host-associated > Plants > Phyllosphere > Phylloplane/Leaf | place: USA... | reverse complement strand
CTGGTTATTTAAACCGGGAATACAAGCTTCAGGCTTGGCTTGCCAAGTGTTCGAGACGGACCCTGTTTGTCCTCACGTGCCTTGGCGCCGGCCGCATGCACTTAAGCTTTCGTAGAGTTCCTTTCTCAAATTTAGTAATTTCTTATATATATATATATATATAATTATTCGTTTTGTTTTAAGTTATATTTATTGCGTCATAATCACTAAAAACCCATTCCAGAAATCAAAATTAATTTTTACATCACTGGGTCCCACACAATAGTTATCTTTCGGCCGCTTACTTTTGTCGTCTCTCAAATCCCACTAAACACTCAGTGCGCACTATACCACTCATGTTCACAATCCTGCTAAAATGCGCTAGAATTCTTATCCTCCACTCCTTACACATTTCTACTTCTCCCTGTGAGATTTACCATTTATTGCTACCATCATTTCTCTCTCTCCCTCCTCAAAATTTGTGAATTTTGCAAAGCTTAAGGATACCCATTTCATATTTTATGGCCTCTTATAAGCTTTGATAATGAATGCAAGTTATGGTGATTAGAGCTATAAAGATGGAATCTTTCGTGTTTGGTTACACTATGTGAAGTGAGTTTTCAATTGGGCTGGTCTTAAAAAGGATCTAAATTGATATACTAGATTTTGGTTTTTGGATATTGTCTTCAAGAAGAAGTATTAGTTTCATGGCTGGAAGTAATGAAGTCAATCTCAATGAAAGCAAGGTACTCTCTCTGTTTTTTTATCCCTCTCCTTGTCTTTTACATTTTGTACTCTTTTGGTGATCAAAGCTGGTGTCTTTTGATGGGTTTTTTGTGGTGTTTGTGTTTTGGTGGTTTGAAGTTGAAAATCAGCTGGATTGGGAGCGAAATCTAGATGTTTTTGGTGGGGTTTTGAGATTTTGATTCGGTTGGTGAAGGAAAATGGGTTTGGGGTTTATGTTTAAGCATCTTAGATTCTTTAGGTTATATATTGTTTGATATTTTTGGGTTTTATGTTCTTGTTTTTGTGGAAAGAAGGAAGCTTGTTGATTAGTACTAGGGTTTTGGGATGTTTTGTTTTGAAGTTTTATTGGATTCTGAGATCATATAACGGTAGTTTGTTGATAGGTTTCTGTTACTTGTGGAATATCTGATTTCTGGTCTGGAAGTACTGTTTTGGTTATCTAAATTCTAAATGCTGAACTTGGCTTATTAATCTTGGATCAATTTAGTTCAGGGAACATGATTTGGTTTATGGATAAATCTGTTTCTTGTTAGTATGTTTTTCAGTCTCTACTTGCTTGTTTGTTGGTTTTTCTAGTACTTAGTTTGTGAAAAATTATCACCATTAATGGTTTATGGCTTGCTATTTTACTATTCGGAATGAAAAAAGTGAAGATTTTGATCCTTTGTTTTCTGAATAGATGGTGGTACCCCTGAATACATGGGTCCTCATATCAAATTTCAAGCTGGCTTACAATCTTCTTCGTCGTCCTGATGGGACTTTCAACCGCCACTTGGCAGAGTTCCTTGACCGGAAAGTTCCTGCCAACGCAAATGCAGTTGATGGGGTTTTCTCATTTGATGTTATCATAGACCGTGGGACTAGTCTTCTTAGCCGGATCTATCGACAGGCTGATGCGCAAGTATCACAACCAAATATTGTTGACCTTGAGAAGCCTATCAACTTGGATGTTGTCCCTGTCATAATCTTCTTTCATGGTGGAAGCTTTGCTCACTCTTCTGCAAACAGTGCTATATACGATACACTCTGTCGCCGCCTGGTGGGCCTTTGCAAGGCTGTGGTAGTGTCTGTGAATTATAGGCGTGCACCTGAAAGTCGATACCCATGTGCTTATGATGATGGATGGACTGCTCTGAAGTGGGTTAATTCAAGGGCATGGCTCCAGAGTAAGAAAGATTCTAAAGTTCATATATACTTGGCTGGGGATAGCTCTGGTGGTAACATTGTTCACCATGTTGCTTCAAGAGCAGTAGAATCAGGAATTGAAGTATTGGGCAACATACTGCTGAACCCAATGTTTGGTGGGAAAGAGAGAACAGAATCGGAGAAGCGATTAGATGGCAAATATTTTGTAACTCTCCAGGACCGAGATTGGTACTGGAGAGCATTTCTTCCTGAAGGAGAAGATAGGGACCATCCAGCGTGTAATCCATTTGGTCCAAAAGGTAAAAGCCTTGAGGGAATGAAATTCCCCAAGAGTCTTGTTGTGGTGGCTGGTTTAGATCTTGTTCAGGACTGGCAATTGGCATATGCTGAAGGTCTCAAGAAGGCTGGTCAAGATGTGAAACTTTTATATCTGGAGCAAGCAACAATAGGGTTCTACTTGTTACCCAATAACAATCACTTCCACACAGTGATGAATGAGATAAGTGAATTTGTGAGTCCTAACTGTTAATAGGGTTAACTATACCAACTGGAAGCCATACTTGACCGAAGCTTGACGATTCCTCTTTGGCTAATTACGTGTTGTTTGCTGTTTATATGATTGTGTAGTGTTAGTACTTTCTGTTTTATTGATCATACGTTGTTGCATTCTGCTACTCTAAGGTCCGGTTCTTCAAGTTTCCGAAACATCTGGGTTCTGTTATTGGGTGCAGAAGGTGGTTCAGCATCTAGCTTGTTCGGAATATGTTCTGTTATATATCCATTTTCCTGAACTCGAGTGGTGTAGTTTTTGAAGCTTTAGTAGCAGTGGGGGGCTGTCTCATTCTGTTTCGCAGACCTACCACATTTAAGGTTATCCTTTCTGACTTCCAGCCCCAAAGGAGAGGAAGACAGAACTACTGAGTTTATATTTGGTGGCTGATCCATTGCGGTCTATGGGTCGAAACCTCACTAATGTTATATGGCTAATTTTAGAACATGGATAGGAAGAAAGTCCATGGTACTGTGATCCTGTATGTTTATAGATATGATTTAGTATATATAAAGGTGTTTGCTTATCTTTTCTTTCTCACTCGATTTTGCCTTTTCCTTTTTGTCATGTATTGTTCTCTTTGATTTCTTCTTCTTCACATTCTACTGGCAACTGTAAATATGACTGTTATTGCGAATTTAGAAATTGTCAAGTATTCCTATTTAAGTGAACTTTAGATTCCTTATTTAAGAGTTTGTCATAGCATTGTTGATGAACCTTTATCTGAATCTGATAATGTCAAGCATGCAAGTATACACCTCCAAAATTGAGGCCTGGTAACTGTCAGAGGAGTGTATCTTTTCTTCCATATCGTATCTTGTTACAGAGTGACTATATTTTGGACCGAAGACCAGGTCTTATATTGTTATGCTGTGAGAATCACAAGGTTTTATGTTTAGGATTGAAAGCAGTTTCGGAATTGTGGGCCCCTAAATAACTTCAGCTCTGTTAATGTCTTCTAATGTGAAGCTACCTTGATAATGTACGTATACAGATGACTCAAGCTTGCGGAAGACCTGCAGCTCCTTCTGTTTTACTTCTTGAAGACACTTGACAAGGCACGGTTAACCCAAACGTGATTGTCTGGATGGACAGTATCTGGATAATGAGCATCATCAATCTCGATTGTTTTGCTGTGGTGTCTTGTTGAAACTGACCATGGTCGAGGCTGAAACCACTCTCAGATTACTGTGATGGCTAGTTGTGTAAATATAACGCAAAGATATGGGATCAAGTCTGTAAGTCATACAAAACTCTGCAGGCTTGTCTTGTGTTTGTAGGTACGTTTCTGGAGTTCTAACCAAAAGCAAAGTGGGCGACATGTGAATAATGTGTAGTTTGAGCTGGAAAGTTTTTTTACAAGGGAGTGCTATTTCTACAGTTAATTGTACTTCCTACCTTGAATTATGAAGCTATACAAGATGCTAGAATGAACAAAGAGATAAAAACAAAGGTGCCTGAAGCACTTCACTAAAGGACAGTTTGTAACAATGACATTTACGAGTAGCTGTCTCTGCTCTAGACCCAAAGTCAGGCTTTTCACCAGGCAACAATAATGCAGCAGGATATGCCTTTGATACTAAATAAGATTTAACACTAACATAGCATACAAGTATAGATTGTTTTTGGATAATTGGGAAGCAAGTGGAAAGAGGCATCAAAGCGTGCTGCCTTTTAGTCCACTAATTCTGTTACCCTGGCCTCAAATCTATCCCTACAAAAGGATGCGGGGGTATTGCAACAAATGATTGGAAGCGAATTCCAAGTACTCCATTTTTGCTGTTGATAAAGATTGATTTGATCTTTCTTGGCATTTCTTGACGGCGTGTTGTCGATGCATAATTTGAGGGCTTGAATGGCAGAGAAAATACAAAAATTGGCTTGTTTTGAAAGATATAAGCCCATTTAGTGGTGGTTGGAATTTGGACATGTCTAAAGGGACCACATTAAAACCACTTCCCACCAATAGAAGGAATATTAGTACTTGTTTGTGTAATGGTTAAATAACAGCTAGCTCTTGACAAAGACATGAAAGGCTTGTTTGATTGACTTAGGAGACTCATAGTTAATCACATTAATAGCTTGTTCATATCAATGGACACAAAGGAAAAACAAATTAGTTTATTGCGTGCTAATCTTGCTTGTTTTATATAAATGGTTAATGCTTGTTTAAGGTGTTTAGCTATCATTAAGCCGATTGTTTCAGCCCCTTTTAAGGGATATTTTTCTAGCAGAAAATCAAAGCCACTGTTTATTCAAGTGGGGTTCTCTTTAATCATGAGCTATGAGTAGGAAGTCCAGTAGGACATCTATGATTTGTGCTAGAAATCCGTTAAGATTGTGGTTTATTCCTCTTGATTAACTATTGATACAGGTCACTCAGCATTATCGGCCTCGGAAGGGAGCAAAAGACCCAAAACACAACAACTGAGAAGGCCCAATTTTTTTCTTTTCTGAAAGGCACTGATTTGTTGTTGCCATAATTTCTGAAAAAAAAGGTTAGAAGTGTGGCTGGCAAAGCATAAAACACTGATTCAGACCCCCACCAGATCCAACAGATAATCACCAGCATATCAACATTTTTTTTTTAAGAAGGAAGAAGGGGAGTTTCGCAAGTCTGCATCTTCACTACCTGGTTCCCCAACATGCTTTGCTTAGCATAATGTTACAGACTGTATAACCAGCGTAGCATTGGCACCACAATAACTAATAACAGTCTGGAGTCTCGAGGGAAGTTTCGTTCAGGAACGAAGAACGTGACAATTCTAAGCATTGGAATAGAATTTCATGCCTCTATAATAGCAACATAAATTCCAAAGGACTGATGCTACGAAAAAGGGGCCAAAATATAACAGTAACAGTCTAACAGAGCAAATGACAGCTTAGCTGCATTCTCCTACCCATGGTTTTTGGAAAAGAACTATGAGAACAACCAGGGGTCTTGTTTCCATTGAATACAGTCACTGGATTTCTCATGATAGAATATTATGCCAACATGAAATATGAACCAAAAAGAATGAGGTACATTGGAACTCCTGAGAAGCAGTCCAAGAATGATCTAAGGTTTTAATTCAGGCATATATACTTTCCGGTTGGGAAAAAATCCATTTATCCAAGATCCATACGAAACCGTTATGGCAAGAAGGAAATATACTCCAGTTATTCAAGACAACCCAACTAGAGCAATCAAAAGAGTTCACTAAACCACTATAGTTATAGTAGAGCACAATAACGTCCCGAAACATGCCCTGCTTATTGTGCTAGAGTGTGGTTGAACATTTCCCACAAATTATGCAAAGCATATAAACAAGATGCAGATAGTAGCCACTAGGCTGTTGAAAAAACCACCTGTTGTTGCAATGTCAGGTTTTCAGACATCATCTAAAACGAAAGTTAAGAGTACCAAGATGGCATAACTCTGCCCTAAGATAGAGCTTGATTAAGCATGACTTAATTCTAGAACTAAAGCAACATGCCTAGAAAGGGAAAATTGATCATCAACGTACTCTAGCAACATATGCAAGAGAAACTGCTGCAGCGACAACTGTAGTTGCCGAAGACATTACACTCAAAAGGCCGTTCTTCTTCTTTGCCCTTGCCACAGAATCCCTCAGGTATTCTACTTGCTGCTTCATGTCCTCCACCATTGTCTCCTTGTTTCTAAAAGCAGTCTTGATAACTTCCAGCTCATTTGCATACGGTTCAATTTCACTGTCAAGCATCTTTTCAGTAACAGTCATCTCTTCTTTTCCATTGTTCGATTCACACAACAATGCAACAGTGCTCTTCAACATGGTTAGTGCTCTATCTGAAAGAGTGCCAGCTGACTCCATTTTGTTCCTCAAGTCAATTATTTTCCCCTCTGCCTCTGTGAGATGCTTTTGTACCAAATCCTTTTCCTTCCCCAGCAAAGAAACTTGGGTTTCCATTTCCTTCTTCTGCTTGACCAGACTCTCATGCTCGCTTTTCATCTTTGCACAATCCTTCACAGTTTCTTCAACTCTCTTCTCCATCTCCAAAACTTTAGACCTCAAATTCATGCCAATCTTTTTCTCCCCATCCAAACTCTTTTGAGCATTATCCCTCTCAAGCCTTACTTGCTCAAGAGCACCTTTGTAATGAAGATTTTCAGAAGCTACTTGTTTGTACTTAACTTCCTGATCTTTGATGGATTCTTGCATCGAAAAAATATCATCCCTTAAATGACCCACCTCCTTATGCAGGTTCACAATTTCACCCTCCTTAATAACTTTCACTTCCTCAATCTTATTCTTCTCTCTCAACAATTTCTGGACCAATCCTTTCTTATCCTCAATTTCAGCATTAGCCATGATCTTATATTTCTGGCCTGCATCAGTTTCCTCCGTTAACCGCATAATAGTTTTTTCCTTTTCCTTCTTCTCTTCCATCAAACCATCAATTTCCCTTGCCATTGCATTCTTTTTCTCCAGCGCCTCCCCCAAAGTCTCCTCCAATTTCATAACTTTTTTGCGCAAAATTCCCTCCTCCTTTCGCAAATTTGATACAATCTCATTAAGTTCCCCTGCTTCTCTCTCCAACTCAATAATCTTCAACTTCTGCTCACTTTTCACAACACCAAGTTCATTCCTTTCCCTCACAATCCCCTCAATCTCTCGCTTCAAATACTCAATTTCTTCCAGTCTCTCCATCAAATTTTTCTCAGCCGAACCTCTCAACCTTTTAAGCTCCTCGATTTCTTTCTCTCTATCCTTCTTTTCCTTAACCAACAAAGCATATTCTTTCTTCAGTTTCTCAATCTCTTCCTCGCTCTCCCTCTCCCTCTTCTCTAATTCAATCACTCTATCTTTCAAACCATCAGCCTCCTTCATCCAATTATCAACATCACTCTTCAACAGATCCCTCTCGAGACAAACCCGACTCAATCTATCTCTCTCAGCCTCAACACTCATCGTTAGCTCCTTAACCTCACTCTTCAAGACCCCAATCTCATTTTCCTTCCCTTTCTTTTCTCTCACCAAACCATCTACAAAACCACCCATTTCAGCCATCTGTGTCTCAATAAAAACACAAAACAACCCCTTTTCTATCTCCAAACTCACTTTCTCATCACTGATTTTACCCAACTCAGTCTCCAACTCACTCTTTTCGTTACTAGACAGAGCCAACTCAGTCTCCAAAGCCTCCTTAGCTTTCACCAGAGACTCAACTTGTTCTCGGCGTTTTTTCGCTTCTTTGACAAGCAAATCATTGAGAGTCTTCAAAGATTGAAACTTTTCATTAGGGTTTTCCATGGAGGGTGGTGGTTGTTGATTCTGGGCGGTTAATTTTCGATTTTGATCTTGTGGGTTCTCTTGCTTGGGGTCTTGGGTTTGATGGGTCGCTTTCTTTTTTGCCATTTTTTTGGTGGTGGTGAAAGGATATCAAGATTTTAGGGTTAGGGTTTTGCTGGGTTTTTATGGTGGAGAAATGAGATAGAGTAGAAGTGATCAGGAGATAAGAGGCACATATAAAGAGATAGAAGAGAAGGGGTTTTTTTTAGAGAGAGAAATTGGGGGGGAGTTATAGGTTTGTTGAGAGTTCAAAAATTGGCTCCGAGTTTCGAGGATTTAGGGAATCTCATTTTCAGGAGTTTTATTAAAAATATTTTTGAGGAAAAAAAGAAATTTGATTTTTTTAAAAAGAAATTAGAGTTTTTGCTTAGTTTGGAAGTGTATTCAGAAAGTATTTTTTAAAAAATTTATTTATTTTTTATTTTAAATTAATATATTTTTGATGTTTTCAAATCATTTTCATATGCTAATCTCAAAAATAATTTTTAAAATATATATAAAAAATATTATTAGTATATTTTTCTAAATAAAAAGCATTTTAAAAAACAACTATAACCATACAAAACACGCATAATATGCTATTGGTATATTGTGATATCTTTTATTATGATATTTATTGTGAAAATATTAATTTTGATGTTAGTTTTAAAGACGAGGTTAATATTGTAGAAATATTTTTTTACAGAGAGATATTAATTTTATAGGAATTTTTTTAAAAAATCTCATTTGCACATTTAATTACTTCTTTTTATCAATGTTCATAAATTTAATTGTTGAGATTTTTATTAATAAATTATCCGAAACATTAGTATAATCCGATCTTAACTGAAATGAATTTAGGATTTGAAAAACTTATTTTTCAATACCTTGAAAGTAGATTACAAATTTTTATTTATATAAAAATAGATTAAAACTCATGGAAAATAATTTTGTATGAATGCTCTGTTTTAGACATGGCTGATTTATCTTTAGCAAATCCAAAACTTTTATTATTCCGTGTTGGTTATAGAGAAAGAATGTTTGTTTCATAAAAAGAAGATTTTTTATAAGTTTAATTTTTTTTTAATAGTTGTTATCATTAGAAAAGTTGTTTAATGAAAAATACTTTTTAGTTAAAGAAAAATTTAATTTTGTTTTCAAGAAAGTATTTTTCTTCTATTTTAAGCAAAAAATACTTTTTAGAAATTATAAAAAATTTAAAAATATCGTGATATTTGCTAATAATATCAAATTTAGTTCTCAAACTTTTAATTACTTTATATTTTTTTTTGAATATTTGTTTTTCAATTTCATCTCTTAGAATCTATCAGATTTGTTCCTCATTCTTTTGACTGTTATTTATTTTATTTGAAATAATTTATAAAATTATAATATTTTTTTTCATTTCATCATCTTTTAACTTTTTTATTTGTCAGATTTGATCTCTATTATTTTGATTCTTATTTATTTTATTTGAGATAACTTATAAAATTAGATTTTTTTTCAATTTTATTCTTATTCAACCTTTTAATTTGTAAGATTTGTTCCTTAATAGTTTAATAAATTTTTTAAAAAATATTAATAATTTATTTTCCAGTTCATTTTCAATGACATAGTCAAATACTGAAAATTGTTTTTCAACTTATTTTTCATGATACTACCAAATATCGAAAAACAATTCACTTTTCAGGAATTTATTTTTCAAAAAAATCACTTAAAAAAATATACTTTCCAACAAACAAACAAGACATCAATTGCAATTCAAAAATAAACTATAAAAAGAAAAACAAATAAAAAAAAGAAGTCTTGCAATTGAACTTTGAATAGCTTTAAAATTCCACAATGGTAGGAATTGATTTTTTTTATTCTATAAACCCTTTTAATTGAATTTAATTTAGATGTTTCAATAAAATTTTATATTTGTAATCCTCTTAAGTGTTAAAATTAAATTTTAAATAAAATTCAATCTTTAAAAAATACTAAAAAGTAAATATGAGGTCAATCACTCTAATTTACAGCTCTAAAAATAAAATATTTAGTATTAAAACTAATTTTTTCAAAATACTCATCTAATTTTTAAATACATTTGACCTTTCTAGTAAAATGCTGAGCACATTTGTATCATGAGAAGTGATTTTCAATCAAATTGCTAAAATTAAATGCTAACTCTTCCAAGTGATGGAGGGTTGGAGTGCAGTGCTGCTATTAGCAACTTGTATCCTAACAGGAAGCCTTATATGCAGAGTTCCAACATGTTTCCAGATCCTCATACAAGGTAACCTGCATGTTTTTACTTTCTTCTTAACATTACAAGATGAATTATGCATATATTAGCTATGAATTATAGAATTTTTTAGGCTAGGAATCGGTCGATAGTTTCTTATATTGGCTTGGCAACATCGATGATGTTAATCTGCTTAGATGCAACGATTGAACTTCTGACAAAATGTATGGTATCTGGTAAGAAAGCAGGAGCAGAAGAGTACTGCTGAAGTAGTAAAAATGCTGTTTCTCCTTAATCAGGGTTTGCATCCTGGGATTCTAGCAACGATTATTCCTCTATGAACTGTGATGCACCGAAAACAATTATTCCTGTAAGCAAGAATTTCTACTCAAGATAGATATGGAGCATAAAATCTTACTGGATAGGAAATTTTATAAAAGCTTCTTGGATGTAAGTTTGATGTTATTTTCTGAATGCCAAGCAGATTGTTATCAACTGGAAATTTTTCTTCTTGTAGACTGCATTGCATTCATCAGACAATTGCTGTAGTCTTTGTTACTAGAAACTGAGTGCTGATCAGTCAGTTTGTCGAATGCAAGCCATTAACCAACCTGAGCAAACTTGGAAGTTCAATCTTGACTCTAGAGAAAATCTCTTTGTTTTATAAAATCGGAATAATATGAAGTCTAACGTTAAAAATAACACGTATGCTGTTCATATGATGGCTGAAACCAACCACTCTATATATAGAAAAAACCAAATCAAACTCTTCAAATTAGTTAAAAAAATCCAAAAAAGTAAAATAATTAGAAAATTAAAAAAACAACATCTCCAGAGTCTATTTTGAGGTCTTCTTGACCTCAGTTAGTACAAGAGGGCTGGTTTGAGCTCGTAGAATGTCCTGAAAAAATTTAAATCCCACCCAATGATCAAATAAAAAGTTACAACTGTTTTTGTAAGAAATCCCGTGTGACATGTCTGGATTTCTTCTTGAGCTTTATCTTATTTATCTAGTCACAGTGAAATTTAGACACACAACTTCTATACTACAAGGAAGTTGTTTGTAAACCTAATTCAATATGTAGCTTTTTATATGGATATGAAATTCAAAAATTTTCTAGCCCTCCTCTATCCTCCAATGTTTCCTGTTGAACTGAACAAACTCAAGGTAATATATGGCTAGCATGAGTTGAAATCTTTTGTGCACTCTTTCTGTGATAAACCAGGTGAAGCTAATCATATTCACTGGCTGGGAAACTTCTGAAATAGTAGATGTTATTCATGATATAAAGCACATGATGGGCGATGTGTTGTTCCGGTTAGTCTTGGAGATGGTTGCTTTTCGGCCGAGCAGAGCCAAATTCCCTTGCTGTTGCAGACTGCAAGTGTGCCATAGCCATTCCTCGTGGCAATGATGGCTTCCTAGACTCCAATCCAATACACTATATGGACTTGCTTGTGAGTTGCCTTGTAGTCCTAGAAAGTGATTCTTAACCTTCAATCTTGTCCATTTTAGGGTCCTTTGGTACGAGATACATAATAGAAATTTACAGTTGTAAATGGCAATGCAGCTTGAAGAAATGTCAAGATTAGTTTTCTGAGGTCTATGTATGTATCCCAATTAATGATTTCGATTCTCGTTCTTATGTTGGGCATAAAGAACTAGTAATCAAAATCATCTTTCCATTGCATTGATATTATATGCATATTTCATTGTCCATCCCATGCTGATCTGAATGTTCAACTCCTTGATTTTGTTTCAAATACACAGCTAAAAACTTTGTAAAATTTGGAGGTGCTCGATATACTGATCATCCTGGGATTAGGCAACCATCTGCACTTGATATTTGGACCAATTTACTCTTTGCTTGAGTATAAGCCTCTTGGTCAATGAGGGTGGTTTTGAAGCACAGCCCCCTTAAAATGCCCATGCAGGCCCAACATATCCAATCAATTTACAAACTGTTGCGTCAGTAAGTCTTAAAAGAAACCTTGAAATTGTAAGTTTCAGGAATAAATTATCAATAAACTCAAGAAAGAAATCAAAAGCAATGCGCCGTGTTCCTTATAATGCTAGAATATATTCTTTTTGGATTTTGCAGAAGGGCTTTCCACTGACAAGTAAAATCTGTTCACAGAAAATTTCTTATGCAGGAAGACATTAGGCAATGCCAGTGAGAGGGCAAGATTTTACCATTCCTTCAAATGAATATGCTGACTTAAAAATGTATCTTATTCCTCTAGATGTGAAGGCAGTTTAGAATCCGGAGTCCGAACTAGACAATCAAACTTGCTCCAGAACATGCAAAAGAGAGCTAGTTCTTTCCTTTCAATGCTCAGCAATTTGCAGTGGGAAATTGTCTAACTCAGTCTTTTGATGAGTTAAAGAAGGAAATTTCAACAAAAAAATAATACAATTTGCAGTCCGCAACTGACAATGCTGAATCTGCATTTGCCCGAACTCTACTTCCCAAGGCTTTGGAAATCTTGTCGGGAAAATCATAGCTATAATCACTTTGTAAAACTCTATTAATATAGTAATCCATCCGAGGATACTTTTGTTCCACTCTCTTGAACTTCCCTAAATTTTAATTCCATGGTGTTGGGAGATTTGCGCTGGGAGAGTCACTTGTACCGGAACATGTGAAGGCTTATATACAAGGAAGGACACCACTTTAACCCAAAAGCTTAGACTAATAAGTTTTAACTCAAACTTCTTATTCATAACCGATGTGTGATTCCCCACTCGCATGTGGAACTCAACACGTTGAGCATGCAGTGCTGATAACTTTAAACATTCTATGAACTTGTGACTAGTGCTATTTCCAGTTATAGGATACCTTTCTAGGAGAAATCCTCGGTGATCTTAGCGGGAAATGTACATTGAAATCAGGCATTTAACTCAAAGCCTCGTAAGATCATAGCAGAATGAGATATGTCGAAAGCAAGACAGCTCATTATCAATGAGCGACAAGAAAATCTAGTATAATTCATAGAAAATGTCAATTCTGCAGCTTAAGATTGTGAAGGTATCAAGAGATTCCAGGCAATCTGCTGCTACAGGAAGCTCTGAAGAACAGAAGAGTATATGTTGAAGGTAACGGAATAGTAATTCTGGATATATTTTTCGCTTTTTTTTTGTGTGGATCGTCATTGTGTTACCTACAAGTTTCGATGCCATTCCCAGTCATGAAATTGAAATCTGACGTTCACTAATCCCAGAGTAATTAATAGTACTGTACAAGAAAATTGCGAAATCAGTTCCTCGTGATGGAATATGCTAGATCCGGATCTGATCATTCATTGAATCATGCTTCAATTATGGCCTTAGAATTGGTTATCTTTGAAAGTTTGGTACACCCCCTGATAAGATGGAACCTGACTCTACGTACTCTAACCTCAGGAAGCTTTTTTCTGCAGGAAAGCCTAATTTTGCTCGTGTCTGTGAAAGCACATGATCCTGTCTCACTATAAAATTGCTTGTCTAACAGTTGTTCCGTTCCAAGTTGGCAAAGTGCCTATTCCTTAAAAAACTCTGGTTTTTACCTTTCACTAAATATAAAATGTGGGAGTTATAGCTTCTAGTTCTACCTACATGCACTTGCTTGCTGTTGACAAAATTGGGATTATATAATATGATCAAGATTGAGAATATACTTGAAGAATACAAGGCAGGCATTATGCATTCAATACAAAATAATATAGGGAATCACATGTTAGAATCTGCCCATCTGGAAACGCAATCTACCAAATCTGCTTAGGCTTTTTAAATCATAAATAACCACCTACTCCCTCTCCCATTTTTTGGAAAAACTAGCCTCCCAATCTATCCATCAACGAGGTTCCTTATTAGTCACTAATGAGAGTTTAGTCCATTGACACTCTTCCTTGTTGAGTGTGGTAAGTGATAAGATTCAGATTCAAGTCCTACTCCTGCTATCTTCAAAACTTCAAGAAAGCCATATATATATACATGCCCTGTGAGAAACATATCAAACTGGAAGAGAAAAAAACTGAAGTGAAATGGTTTGTTAACAAGAGCCATGCAGATAAATATAGAACTCTGCCATTACAGCATGTATTTTGGCCTTTGCTTCAACATACCTGCAGACCAGGAGACATCCCACCTCATATGGAAAACAGTTGACCTTGATGAAAAACCACATCCATTCATTGAATGTAATGCATGGATTATGGAATGGTTGATTTAAATATACTTCAGGAGATAAACAAATCACCCCATCAAAGTGGAGTTTTCTTTGTTTTTGATATTTGACACCGAAGTACAGTACCAACCACTTGTCCTCTTAAGAAATTCAGTATGATAGGAGCTAATGGTCGGTGGCTACAATTTTTATATGGCCAATGTGTGTGTTTGTCCTTGATGTAACATGGCATCCAAGCTTATTCATCCAGATGGAAGCATGGCCATTGAATCAGTCGTGGTCAACGTTGTAGCAGACCAATATTGTAGGACTAAACCCTTCAGTTTGGAGTGGTTTTGAGGTGCACCACCACATTGGTTATTGGAGGTTTTTCAAGAATGGTTGAGTGAGGATTTCATTAGTTTATTGGATGACTGTAATGACATAAATTCACACCTACCTTAATAAAGGGAAAGTTCTAACCCCACCAAGAAATAAAAATATATATATATATTAAAATTTCCAACTTTAATCTAACCATTAAAAATCAAGTTCTGTGATGTTTAGTTACAAAGCCAATGATTAGTAGTTGGAAACAACCAGAAATTTGGCACAAAGGATAAGATTCTTAGTGCAATTGATCATCTTCATTATCCTTAAGCAAAGGTTCCACAATAATGTATAAATTACAACTCAGTTTTGTAAAGACAGGTCTTACCTACCTTTGAACTACAAGTCGTCCATCGGCTTTCGAAGTCCAATGGAAGAAGGTGATAAATTGAGGAGCATAGAGGCTCTCTTCTACTGTTAAAGAAAATGAAGTTCTTCTCTAGATGCTATCTTGATGTCTTTTTCCATCACTGATCTGCATTTTCTTTTGTTTCCTTTTTTTTTTAAGGTTGTGAAGGTGGATCCGAACTTGATTCCTAATACTTGTGGTTTGCCAAGGAAGGTTACCACTAGATTAGATGATCATTGCTGATGATATACCATGTTTCAAGCTGGAAGAAGAAAAGTAATGAACAAAGTACTGGTTTATTCACACTCTTCATCATTGCTCAGTCATTGGATATAATACAAGCTTAAGCTAAAACGATAATCAGAAAAGTTTAGAGCTCAAGTACTCAACAGGAAATGCGGAAAGAAAAAGAAGAGCAATGAAGAAGAAAACAAAAGCTTCTCTACATATCCAAAATCCCATTTTGCTGTTTCTGGCTGTGATCTTCTGCAATGTTTTTCACCTCATTACATTGGCCAAGGAATTGACCCTCCTGCTGCCAAGACCTTTTGCTCAAGCTGCAATCGTACAAATTGAAATCAGCTGCCTGTGAAACACTGTTTATTCTAAACAAGTTATGATTTCTTTCCCATTTTCCCTCTTACCTTGAACAGAGTTTCAAGCTTAGTTTTCACGAGGGAATACTCATGCTTCACTTGCTGCAGACATTTTTGGCACCTACACGGAACCAAATTTGACCCCAGAAACATGAAACTGTGCATAGCTATATATATATATATTTTAAAGATTGAACCTCACAATTTGTAGGGTATAAAGCTAAGGCTAAAGCTAAAGCTAAAGCTAAAGCAAAGCAATCTGAAACATGAGTTGGAAATAAACTTACCCTTCTATGTTTCGCTCGTCGCAGAAGTTGCGGAAGCCAATGCAGACTTTCTGAACTCTTTGAGCCCCAATGCTGTTATTTCAAGACCTTTTTTCAGTAGAGGATAACGGATGGAAGAGGCATAAAAGAAGAATAGGTTCATGGGGAAATATGACCAAGATTTTGCCTGGATAAGAATATATGCAACATACTCCTCTTGATTTGGTACAAAAATGTTATGCATAGTCATAGTAATCAGCCATTTTTTCAGGATTGATTAACCAGGAAAAAAAATTTAAGAAGTAAAATTGGACAATGCATAGACAACTGCACTGATGCTAAATGGGACTGAGAATCTTTAGCAAGTCAATGGTGAAGCATGCGCTTCAAGCAAATGACAAATTCTGTGTTACAAATTTGATTTTTAAGCAATGAAACCATAACAATAACAGTCAAGGTACGTCATGTGCTGCTTGTCATTGTTGGGGAAAAAAAATCATCCATGAAGGGAATAAAGCCTTCCATCTGACCACCTTGGTCTTGACTGTAGATTGAGTTTCTAGTTAAACAAGGTGAATAAAAATGGCTTTTTATACCCAGAATCCACCTGTTCTGAGAATGGAAATATAGAGGGAACTAGCAAAAATATACCTTGAGCTGCTACCCTTCAACTGGTGAACATGAGCATCAATTTTCCTGTAATCTACACTTTGCTGCTCTCTATTCAAAACCACAAATATTTACATCAGGACAGTGGAATCTCCCAATATGTTTAACACCATAGAAAGAAGGGAAAGGAATGTTAGAGGAGATCTAAAGAGTTAAGATTCTCACAAAGCTTTGGCCAGCTCATCGAGAAGCCTTTCAGAGTCTTCAAAGAAAAGAGTCACAACCTCAACTACAAAATCTGGGTTGCTCTCGTCTTGAAGCTGTTGAAGCTGGTTAAACTGGTCATCCAAGAATCCCTTCGGACACACACAAAGAACTCATCATCAACCAGCCAGAGAAAGGCCAAACAAAGTAGGAGTAAAAATAAAGCACAGCACAACAAAAGCTTCTGCTTCTCTTCAAGGAATATCTATGTTAATGTTAACATATTGCAAGTTATGCACTCACCTCATTAAACAGTTGAGCGCTGTAGTCAACTAACTGCCTTTGCAACTGAACTACACTGTCCATTGTTAGGTTTTCTCAAGTTCTCTGCTAGCCAAGTTAGTTTGGCAGATCTTATTATAGTGTATAGAAGTAGAAGAAGTTGATTAATTTCTTTGAAAAAGTTCAAAGGCAAGAAAAGGTTTTGAGGACTTTTATGGTCTTTGTAGCTAAAGATTCTTTCTTGCTCGTAGAGTAGACTACTGCTACGCTATAAACAGAATGTGAAGTCAAGTCACTCATCTTTATATTATTGGACTTCTACTTTCCCTCCCTCACTCCCTTCTCTGGGTTTGTGTGTTTTTTGTTTTCTTTCCTCTCTCTCTCAACAAAGCATTATTAATTTATTTATTACAAAGCTCAAATCAAGCCTTAAAATATTTGACAGCATCGCAAGATCCACAACCTGATGCCATTGTACCTTTCACCTTTTCATCCTTTTCTTTCAGTAAATATTGTATTCTCCCTTCTCCTTGTCTAATTTGAGCAAGAGACAGAGATGTTGGCGACCACTGTTCTGTTCAATAAACATGATCGGCCCAGAGATCATAGTCATTACTGTCCATCAACCGAATACCAGTGAGTTGTTAGTTACTAGTAATCTTGAAGGTAGAGTTTCACAAACCTTAAAATTATAATGTCAAATATTCAATGGCAATAGTGTACAGAACTGTTTTAAATAGTAAGTTAAACCGACAAACTGACAAAACGTGAATTAAATAAATATCACAAATTTAATTAAAAAAGCAATCTGAAAATAAAAAAGGAGAATAAAGAACATTTCAAAACATTAACACTAGGGCTTAATTTGAGCATGAAAACAACCCATATAGAATGAGGTATGTATAAAGTGTTTGCAAGATTTAATCATCAGATTAAAATTTATGCATTTTTATGCTAATAAGCTTGTTTTTCTTGTACAAACTTCTTGAATTTTAAATTTATCAATCTAACCTATGAACATACCTCCTAAATATTTCATGTCACTTAGTCTATACTAGATCATTGACCTGAACTCTGTCGAGTCAGATAATTTACTTTTTATTTAACATGAAAAAAATTGTCCAAGCATGACTAATGTATTTCTAATAAAAAATAATTATAAACTCAAAATATAATGTATATTGGATAATATCTTTTTAAAAATATTGATAGTATGACGTATTGGATGATATTATTTTTAAAATATTAAGATGACAATATATTTGATCGACATGGATTAACCTGTTAAATCTATGATTCAGGTCATGAGACTGTGATAACCTTATAAAAATCAAATCAAAATAAATTATGAAAGTCAATTCCTAAACAATTTAATGTTGAAAGATAAAATTAAAATAAAAAAATAAAAAAAACTATTCGAAACAACCTAGGTTAACCTGCCAAACCTGCAACTCAAGTCATGAGATTGAGACAATCCCATAAAAAATAAATCAAAATAAATTATAAAATCTAATTTTCAATCAACCAAATATTGAAGAATAAAATTTTAAAAAAATAAATTAAAAAAATAAATCAAGTCAATTTAGGTTAATCTATTAAACTCATAACTTAATCACGAAGTGAAAATTAAAAAAATAATAATATTCTAATAAATAGTATTTTGCGGTGGTGTGAGGACACTTACTTAGCTGTACCCTGTTAATTAATTAATTAATTAATAAGACAAATGCACATTGTCTAATTTTTTTAATACAATAGATGGGATCTTGAGCGATTTACAATGCATGGCTCAAAAAACATTTTGATTCCTCTTTCTTCTCAGCATCTACTTCCTCTTCGTTTTTGTCTCTCCATTATCTGTTTGCACCCAGCGGCCGGGGCATGACAATTTCATAGTTTGGTGTGCCACACGTGTGGTGGACGCCCCCCATGCTTGTCACTTGATTATCGGCTTAAATTATTATTAAAAAGATATCTAAATATTGTTAAGTTTTTTT
>Ga0325414_1002459_pt1 | contig 18776 bp, 16 predicted proteins | sample PopdelMetagenome_8_FD_206183 | JGI IMG/M metagenome (GOLD analysis project Ga0325414, IMG submission 206183) | Populus deltoides microbial communities from Bellville, Georgia, United States - Leaf-PdKOR-R3 | ecosystem: Host-associated > Plants > Phyllosphere > Phylloplane/Leaf | place: USA... | reverse complement strand
AATTAATTTCCATCATTATTAATACTTGATTAGCTATCATAAATCAATAATTAAATATAAACATAGTAGCCATAAATATAAATTTCTTTAGCTGCAAAAATTATTCAGATTTGTATAAGATACTTCTGGAATAGACTGTTAACATTCATAAGAAATAATTATTCATGGAACAGACCAAATTTAAATTTTAGCTGGTAATAAATAATTTTTTGTGACCCAAAATATTATTTTACTATAAACTTATGCCTAGGCCTAACCCTCACATTTGTGAGTTTAAGCTTAAAACTCCTTTTGCATATAATTTCTTTCCTCTAAAAACTTGAATATTTTCTTTACTCAAATCTAACTTCATAACTTTTTATTTTATAAATATCAATAAAATTTTGATTTTTTTCTATATAGAATAAAAGCTTTTAGAAAGTTTTATTAAAAGATGTCAATCAAGGTTTGTATATATTAATTTTATTAATTTATTTAAATTATATTAATATTTTATATTAAAAAGCATAAATTTAAAGATTAAATTCAAATAAATTTTCAATCTAAAACATAAATATACTCTATTTTGTTCTCATATGCACATTAATCATATTTTTTAATCAAATTTCGTAAAGAGAAATGAAAATATAATAATCACAGCCTTTCTGAGCACGTAGAGCCAGCAGGCGGTGACCAGCAATAGTTAGGGCAGGGCAGAACGCAGACATAAAAAAAAAAAAATAATCGAACTTTAGCCATTTCCTCAAGGTCTCACTCATCCTTTGAAAGCCAGGGAGGTCACACACAGCACTAACCACAAGTCAGACCCCATAAGCAAACGAAAACCAGCTCAAGAAAACACTGAATATGATATTCTTCTTAATTTCTCCTCTCCATCTCTTTTACTGAACAAAATATGTCACGATAATAGTAACAGGCTAACAGCCATACCCATTAATCCCATCTTGGAATCCACAGCTCACTTTCCGGGTTATTGGGCTCCGGATCTGCCACCCAATTCACCAACACAGCACTCTTTTTCTCGGGTTTCCCATAAACATCCCCCATATATTCCCTTTCATCGTCTCGATCTCTATGCATTCTCTCTCTCTTTCTCGAAGAACCAACACAAAACAAAGTACAGATATAAGTCTTTTTGCTAAGTTTTATTAGTAGTACTGCTTATACATACCAAGCTAAACGAAGTCTTCTTGCACGTATATATTTATTGATAGTAGTAGTATTTTGTGTCATATATTTGCATGCATGGCAGGAAATCCTCCACCTGAAGGGTTGGGAGATGATTTCCTCGAGCAGATCTTGGCAGTTCAGCCACCTGGTTATGGTGGTGGTGGGGAGGTTATGGGGTCCACTAGCCTGCCCATGATGGGGCTGCAGTTAGGGTCTTGTGCTGGTAATGTTGGATTACTGAGGAGTAATGCTAATAATAACATGGGAATGATGCCTTTAGGGCTGAACTTGGAGCATCATGGGTTTTTAAGGCAACAGCAAGATGATAGTGGTAGTTCCTTAGATACCAACAACAGCAATAATATCAATAACACTCCTCCTTCTATAAAATCTGCTCGAATCTTGGTAAGCTCTATCTTTCTTTCCTCTCTAATTGCTGCTGTTATTCTGTTTTTTTTTTTTTGTCTAAATCCTCTTGTTAATGCTAACTTATTATTTACTCTTTTTTTTTCTTTGTCTATCTTGGTGGTTTTCTAAGTGGACTTGTCTGCTTGTTTGTTTGTACTTTTGAGTTGGTTTTGGTATCTGTTTTTTTGCATTTGTCTTGTCATTTTTCTGGATTTTGTTTTGGTAAGAATAAACATAACTGTCGCGCGCGCATATATATATATATATATATGGGGTGTGTCAGTTTTGGATTTCTTTGAGTGCATAACATGATGATACTAATAGGTTATTTTGTTTTCCGATTCAGGAAACATTTTGATTTCTTGCTAAGCTAGTTTGGAAAAACACTGATATAGTTTACTGCATGTGTTTCTCTTCTCTCATTAGATAAAAAACTTGATAATATTACCAACCCATCAAAATTTGGAAAATGAAAACCGGAGACTATGAGGCTCATGACTTGCTAATGGTAAATTTGGTCCAAAGGGTTGATTTGTAACTATGTAATTGTGGTGGCAGGGGAGAGATTCGGTGCACATGACAAGCTTGTTTCCAACATTTGGACATCTGCAAATTCATTCATCAATCCAGCCTACACCACCTCCTCCTGGACCACCTCAAATTCACCAGGTAAGAAACATGAGTGTTTGGACTAAAACACCTTGCTATTCACCTACATCTGGACAGCTTTTGTTATTCAACCATGTAAAATCTGGACATCTCAGATAGAACTACGTACCTTCTTCATCTTCTCCTTTCTATTTAAATTTGAGACTGAGAAGTACTGCCCTTTTTTATTGGGATAATAATTGTTTTTGGTTGTTAAATTCTTGGTTACTTAAAAATTATATTCAATACTGGATGGCGCTTCATTTAATTGTTGGACAATATCATTAGGATGTGATTTTTTTCTTCAAGTGTTCAGAATCTTGTGCTTTTAGGAGAAAGTATCACTGCACTAAATGCTTATTGGTACAATAGTACCTAGCTAGATGTTTTTTCATCATTTCTAGCGGTAGTCTTTGTCAATATTCAGTGGAAAGATGAGTGTCAGCATGCGCTTGTATAATTGTAGTACTCCTAAGGTAACTTGTGAATGCGTTTCTCTTTTCTTGTTGAGTCTCACCAATAAAAAGAAGAGTACTCCCTCTCAGGAATTGATCCTGGTCAAATGTTCATTATTTCTCAAATTTTCATGCTTCGGCATTTTCTGGGGTCAAAATTAAAAATTCATTGAATTTCTTATTCGACCCAACTTTCCATTGTCAGCCTTAGTTGAATCGGTTTAATTAATTTGTGCAAGAACATGTCTTGAAAAGTGTTGTGCAACCGTTGTGCAACCGTGAATGTGCAGCTAATTAATTTGTACTGATTCTAGCTGAAATCCCTAGACCAGGGAAAAGAATAGTTTGAGAGGCCTTGAAGTTCTAGTAATTAGGCATGCATTAAAAATGATCAAACCCCAGAGAGAAATATCACATTGTGAATTAGTAGCTGCATATATCACTTGCAAAGGCAGTAAATGCTGACAGATTTATCGTTTTGCCTGCCTTCTCTTTAAGGAGCACTATATGTTTTACTTGATGGATAATTGTTTCCTTCTTAAACCCCCATCATTGCAGTGCATCTAAACATTTACCATCTGTTGTTTAAACTTTTTGCACAGATTAATAGCCATCCAAATCCAGGAGCAGTTTCAGCTGTACCACAACCGCCTGGCATACGGCCAAGGGTGCGAGCAAGACGGGGGCAAGCCACGGATCCACACAGTATTGCTGAGAGGGTATAAACTTGATCTCTATTTGCTCGATATTTCTGTTTATGGAATCTGTATATGAATATTCGTGTGGTTTCTTGGAAAATCTCTCCATATTTAAGTTGCAGAACAAGTAATTCGTTATGCTTAATTTTTTTTCAACATTTCTATAGCTGTTTCTGTATTGGTATAGATTTTTAACCAGTTTTTGATCATATGTTTTCTGGATGCAGCTGCGAAGAGTAAGAATCACGGAGAGGGTGAAGGCGTTGCAAGAATTGGTTCCCACTTGCAACAAGGTTTGCATATACTCAGTGCATTTACACACAGTCAACTGGAGTTCTTCCTGTTCCTCTCCATAAATTTCCAATTATTGAATCTGCAACCAATTAATTCTGGTTCTGCATATATCTATTGTAGAATCCTTTTATTCTTAACTCATGAAATTAACAGTTCGAATTGCAATGTCGACAACATCAAGGAGTCGGTTTCTTTCCGAAACCACAAGATTAATTTCACCTTAGCAGATCTTTTTGTAGTTCCTAATTTTATTCTATGCTAACATATTCCAAATTCCATGCAGACAGATAGGGCAGCCATGCTTGATGAAATTGTGGACTATGTGAAGTTTCTAAGACTCCAAATCAAGGTATTAGAATCGGAAGGCGCCTTTGCTATCCAAACAGATTTATGATCTAGAGGAGATTGATTAAATTCCTATATTATTCAAAATTATCTTTCTGGTATGCATTATTAAAGCATTAACAGGTTCTCACCTTGCTATCCAGAAAGCGACTCTGATTCCAATAAGTCTATAAATTTTCGCAGGAGTTCTTCATATCATGGTGGGGCCATAACCTTTTGACTATCCTAGACATAGTTGAAGACCTTTAAATATTTGTTTAAATGAATTAGTTAAGATGTCGAGCCTGAAGTGGATCTGTCTTTCGTCGGCATCTGCACGCTTGCAATTAAATCATCATTGAATACATGAACTAGAAAGGGACATGAACTGTACTACTGGCATTTCTGTCCTCATTTTTCTTGCACTATTTTGCTTGACCTCCATAATAATACTTTGATTTCATTTGCATGCTCAATCAGGTTTTGAGCATGAGCAGACTAGGTGCAGCTGGCGCTGTGGCTCAGCTTGTAGCCGATGTACCATTGTCATCAGTTCAGGTAGTAGAGTTAGAAGAAATGTTAATTAACACTTCTTTTCTTGAATTTTTTTTTAATCATATCTATTAAGTTATGGTTTTGATGAGATTAAGGGAGAGGGCAATGAAGGAGGAGCCAATCAGCAATCTTGGGAAAATTGGTCAAATGATGACACTGAACAAGAAGTAGCTAAGTTAATGGAAGAAGACGTTGGAGCTGCCATGCAATTCCTTCAGTCGAAGGCACTCTGCATCATGCCCATATCACTTGCTTCAGCAATCTTCCGAGCACGCCCACCTAACGCATCAACACTCATCAACACCGAATCGAACACCCCTTCATAAACCTAAGCAAGAAAGTGCATACTTCGTGTGCTCGTCGATCATTCCAGCAGGCATCTGGGTCCCAAATCTTGTTCTTGTCCCATTTTTACATCGACAGTCAGTTCAAGTGTCAACTTCCACTAGTCGACCTTACTGAAAAAAAGAAAAAAATAATGAATTCAGAGAAATTGTACTTCTTTTTTCCTGTTTCGTCAACCTCACGGGCACTTGATGTTATAGCCATGGTTAAGTCAAGGCAGAAACTTTCAAAACGTCCATTAATGTGCTAGTATTATCTATGGTGGGCCGGGGTTAGTGGAAAATGACCAAAATATTAGTGGTGAGAACTCTCTTTTCTTTCTCTTTGCATAGTGGGATGTAGGGCCTTTCAAAAGAGATTGATGGGCATGTGTATTATGTATTTGGAGAAATTTGTATGCAAGTTGAAATAGATAATAGTAGGTTGTCTTCTAAAGTTCTGTAAGAAGCTTCTTTTTGGCAAAAATAATTGCCTGTCTTAGATTGTTTACAGGGTGATTTTGTTTTCTTCTGAAAAAGTAAATAGAGCCCCTTTTCCATCCTCTCTTAAAATTAAAATAAAAAATGGTGCCCCTTTTGCAAATTCTTGCTTCAATGATTATAAGGAAGAGTTGTTGGAGAGAGACATGATCTCATATAGCCTTCTTTCTTTTTCCAATGAGGAAATTTTATGCACCAACTCATAGAGCTTGGAGCTTGCACCACTCACCAGATGCAAGCTCTCCCTGAAAACTGGGTTCCACAGTAAATGGTTCAAGTCAGCCAGTTATTCAGAGGTTCCTGACTGCCCTTGATCTTTTGATCTCTAAAGGTATCCTCACCTCTGGCTTGCCCATGTTCTGGATGTTGCATCAGTGTTGCTTAAGACCTTCGAAGGTATGGAAAACAAATAGCACCAAGCTAATTATATGCTCTAGGCTAATAGCCTTAACAATCAAAGAAAAGCAAAGACATAATAAATCCTGTTGGATATGTTTTCCTGCGTTAAGAAATGGGAAGAAATTGTCAGAGAACTCTCAGTTTTGGGCTTAACTGTGCTGCAACGGAAGGGTGTTCGTTTTTTATTTAAAAATAAATTAAAATAATATATTTTTTTATTTTTTTAAATTTATTTTTAATATTAATATACCAAACGGTTTGGTTGTATTAGATGCAGTAAAGTTTAGGTTTGATTAAGATTATTCCAAGGCTGTCCAACTCACCTTTTCTCCTCTGGCTTTCCTTTCTTCCCACATTCGGTTGGGCTAGATTAGGGAGGGTTTGGTTGGGCTGGTTGACCAGATGTTGTTTTTTTTCTTGGGCCCCATCATGAAGCAAGTGTACTTGGAGAATGGATTGATGAGGCTTGCACATCAGGTATTTGAAGAGATGCCTAGTCCAGATGTTGTTTCTTTTAAGATTACAATCGTTGGTTATGCTAAGAAAGGGTTTGGTTTGGAAGCAATGTGATTGTTTCATGAAATGATGGGTTTAGGCCTTGAACCTAATGAGTTTACTATGTTGGGTTTGCTTGTTTTTTGTGGGCAATTAGGAGATGTGAAGTTTAGTAGGGCTGTTCATGGGTGGTGGATGGAAAGGAGGATGTCTACTATGTCGTCGGATTTGATCCTGGGTCATGCTCTTATGGATATTTATGTCAAGTGCCAGGAGAGCTTGCTTCGAGAACATTTGGTGCATTAAAGAAGAAGGATGTTGTTTCCTGGAACATGATAATTGCAGGGTGTGCTGAGGTGGGGGAGTTGGAGCAGGCGTGGATGTTTTTTGATCAAATGCCTTGTAGGGATATTGTGTCTTGGAACTCTTTGATTACTGGATATGCCTGTAGGGGTGGTTTTTCGATGGTAAAGGATTTAATCATAGACTTGGTGATGGAGAATGTTATACCCGACACTGTCTCCATGATTAGCTTAGTCTCTGCCGCAGCAGAAACTGGAGCTCTGGATCAAGGGAGGTGGGCACACGGGTGAGTAATTAGACGCTTTCTTGGGTTCAGCATTGATTGACATGTATCGCAAGCGTGGAGTATTGAAAGGGCTTTTTTTGGTTTTCAAGGAAGTAAATAAAAAGGATGCCCTGTATGGACAACAATGATAACAGGATTTGCTTTCCATGGTTATGGAAGCAAGGTTTTGCAACTGTTCTCTGAGATGCAGGAAGATGCAAGTCCAGACAACGTGACTTTTGTTTCTGTTCTTTCAGCTTGTAGCCATAGTGGACTTGCAGATCAAGGGATTAAAATTTTCAGTTCTGTGAAAGACTATGGCATGGAACCAGTAGTCGAGCACTATGGATGTTTGGTAGATCTTTTAGCACGACCAGGGAGGTTGTCTGAGGAAAAAGATATCATTAATCAGATGCTCATGAAACCAAGTCGTTCCATCTAGGGGGGAATACTAAATGCTTGCCAAGTTCAAGAGGACGTGGAAACGGCGGAGATAGCTTCCAGGGAGCCGCTAAATTTTGACCCTGAGGAAGAAGGTGGATTCACGTTGCTGTCTAACATATATGCTGCTAGTGGAAGGTGAAGCTACTCCAAAAAGATTAGGGAGACCATGGAGAATAGAGGAGTGAAGAAGACTGCTGGACACAGCAGTGTGGTTGTGGATGGAGTCATCCACAATTTTTTTATCTCCTCAGACAAGTGCCATCCAGGATGGGTGGACATCAGGCCAATTTTTAACTGTCTGAAAAATGAGATGAAGCTAGGGGATGATTTTACACAAGTACTGGACACATGTTGATAGAGGTTTGATTGTTTAACCTTCTTCTTCAATAACACGAGATGCAGAGATATTTCATCTGTTGTCTGCCGGCTGCTGCATTGGCGTGTCATTCCAAACATGCAAACAATATTTTTTTCCTGCGATGCTCATTCAAATTAAGAGGGCTGATGGAGCGCACGATGAGGCTGTGGTTTACAAGCAGCAAGATTAGGATACCAGTCTGGAAGATAGGAGCCAGATCCATGTGTACCTGAACACGACGTATATTGCTGCACAAGGGTTCTTAAGAATTAGCTAAATCGCTGACCAGATGAAAATGAGGCTTCCATGTTAAGCAGCTCAGTGAATCAAGATGGATGGAAAAGAGGAAAATGATGGTCATCCTCGGATTAAAGACAGCGTCTTAATGCTCACAAAAGCTATGATATTTTGAACCAGATGGGAGTGCTGATCTAATGCAGGCACCGTTGCAATTCCTTGGACCTAAAATGGATAGGAAGCTTTCTTTTACATTACATGAGGAATATCACAGCTTGGCTGCTTCATGTTAAGACATTTGATTTTTCGAAAGAAAATTGAATGGTGTGCTTTTTATCAATACATTAATGGATCGGCTTAAGCACAATCATCAAAATCAACAACTCTGGATGGAGAAATGGAACACCAGAGGAAGGAAAAGGAATCCAAGCTCCTGATTCAGCTTGGAAAGATGGAGGAGAAAGATGAAAAAAATGGAAACAGGTCTTACCATTATCGAAAACCTGATAAACTATATCAAGCGCATAAATCCTTCTTCCTGTGTGGCCATTCTCATCCATTCATCTTCATTTCTATCCAAGTACTGGTAAAAAAATCAAGTTGAAAGACACCATTCTTATAAAAATAATACACCAGACACAATGGAGGTATTGAATTGCATGCATCACGCTGGTGAGCCAATCTCGGACACTACTTGGTTTCAAACTCGGTTTAGTTTTATGGAAAAGCAAAGTGGCAGATCTTTAAATGGAGCGACTTCCCTGCCCGCAAGAGATTTATAAAAGTGGGAACATGGACAAGTGTCAACATATACATAAAAATAATGCCCTCGAACAGTCTGAAAACAATCTTAGACACCTTCGGAATGCCCTTAGAGGGTATACAACAGTCACGAAGTTTGTCTACTCAACAACTATGATTTCTGTACAGATGAAAACAGCCGCTACAATACCGGTATCTGCAAAAATAATTTACATCCTAATCATCAGAACACTGGATCAGCTATTTAAACTAGTCAAAGAGTCCTGCACGGTCTTCTGTATCTTCAACAGAACTTGTTACCATCATTTGACCTTCTTTCGCATCAATGCAAGGCCCTATCTACTTTCCTCATTCCAGATATTGCAAATAATTCAAAGATTGATGTTGCAAGCAGTAAACCTATCTAATCACGTTGTCCCAGAGCTTGCAGTAACTCCACTGCCATCTCTCAACCCTTGGAGGCACATATGCAGGTTTTTTTGCACACTTTCTGCAACTGCTCTCAACCTTCCTTGGGCATCAACTGGCGAAGATCCACTCACTTCCACAGTTCGAGCCACCCTCTGTTTACTTTTCTCCCAGTCATCAACATGTGACCAGCAAGCTCGGCCGCCATGGCTTCCTTCCATGCCAAGGAAAGACACATTCATGGTTTCACCAAACAAGTATCTCAACCTCACTGAGACACAGTAGGGTAACCAGGCAGCACCACCCGCAGCATTAATGTGAGGTATGTGAGCAGGATCAAGGACAACAGTCAGTGCAAAATCAACAGAATTATGGGGCCGATCATAATGGATATTGCTTTTTGCAGCAGATGAATTCCCAGCCACGTTTAACCCCGTATGATTTTCAAGGCATAATTCAATTCGGGGTTTTTGTCCAGGTGCCATCTCCCCACCTTGTGCCTGAGCCAATCCTTTCTTCCATGCAATTAATTTTAAAAATTCTTTTAAAACTGATATGGGTAGAGTGAGAAAGGTAATGAATGATGCGACACGAGAAGCATCATAGGGCTCTGATGCTACCCGGCGACTGAAATAGTCGCATATTTCTCCAATTTCAGATTGAGTCAGTTCTTCTTGAGCAGCTGCATTATTTTGTTGCTGTTGTTGCTGCTGTTGATGATGAAAGCGCTTGACGCTAAGTACTTGAAGAAGAAGTTGAACTCTGTGGACACTTACAGCAAACACATAGCCCCTGCACAGAAAAAATAATAATCAGATCATGTAAGAAAATGGACAAACAAGGTCCCAGCACAAAGACTCAGCAAATTCATATAGCCCTTCCAGGAGACAAACATACTATGGCCTGGAAATATTTAAAAATACACCATTACAGATAACAGCAAACACTGTTATCTGCAGTTTCGCACTGACTTGCAACAAGGAAAAAAGATTCTTGTACTTACCCCACAAAGAAGCGCAAGGCTGGCTGTTCCTGGTCCAAATTCAAGAGCGCACCTTCATTTTCCTTCAAAATTGACCCTAGGATCTCTTTCAAAAGGCCTGGTAATTGAGCAAAAAGCCACAGCACTCCAAGGTATTTAAGAATGCCTCTTAGAACCTTCTTAAGAGCAACAAGAGGAACCCATCCACCTCCATACCCTCCATCATCACCAAGACCAATAATGGCTGTATTCAGCTCTCCTCTAACATGAGCAGGGACACCAACACCTGGGGATCTGCGTATGGGCAATCCTGAGCTTAGGACAGCCAAATTTGATGATCCCGAAACAGCATTTCCAACACGATTCAATGCAGCCACTTGATTTGCTGCCCTGGATGTTGCTGAAGAATTAGGAAGGTTAACTCTATTTCCATTAACACTTGATAGTTGAGAACATGAACTTGGGTTAGGATTGTTAGAATTTCCCAGTCCAACTGTCTGCTGACCACCAGCAAAGCCAGGATCTAATCCATTCAGTTCTTGGGCAACATGCTCCATGATGAAAGGGCGAAACTGTGGACAGGGTAATGATCCTCCAACTGAAGGACCCCCCTTAGGTGGTGTTGCTGGTTGCAACCAAACCTGATCTCCAGCAAAGCAACGCATATCAACCGCAAAATGCTTCCGGTATATAATCCGGATCCAGTAGGGGCCTCGTAGTACAACAGAGACATCAATTGGCAACAGTGAGCTGGGAACAATGCCAGGGCCACCTCGACCAGTAGCAGCTAACATTGCAACATTATGTGGGTTGTGATTCCCAAGAGGTCCGGTACTAGAAGAAACATTGTTTACAGGGCCAGAAGTTGGCTGGCTAATATGATTCACCAAACTGCTGGGCAAGAGTCCCTGGGATTGGATGTACCCTGCCTGTTTTGGCATAGAAGCAACAGTTGCTGTTGCACCTGGAACAGCTGGAGCAGGACCAGCTCTTGCAGGGCGAGTAGCAGCAGCAAGAGCATGCAGGGGTCCAGCAGTTAGGCGAATGCAATCCAACAGGGATGCAACTTCAGCCCCATTTATAAAATCTTCCAGGAACTAAACAAAATACCAAATTCTAGAGATGTAAGAGCAGCTCACTTAAGTCACAAACACAACATAAAACACAAGATCACAAAACAAAAATAACTAAAACTAGATCCATGATAAAGATGAACAACAAAGGTTCAATACAGCATCAGAATTTTACCAGGTATATCAAAATATACATTAAGAAAGGAAAATGGTGTTAATCAGTAAAATACATGACTTGTACCATCCAAAACTGTTTTGCCTCTTTAGTGTTAATCAACTACTGACAATAAGGCATCACAAAAAGAATTCAATGGACAAACCGCAAGACCAGCTGACTGCAGAAGAGCACTTCAAAGCAAAATATCATTATGCTAGATATCTGAAGAGAGCTGAAATTTAGTGGTGTGGTGCAGGATAGACAGGACTGCAATCAGACATGAAAAAGAAGAAAAAACAAGGGACTGGATTGCAACCAGATAGTAATTTAACAATTGAGAAGACATAAACACAGGAAAAAGAAAACGTACAAATCTATGTTGGTTTAAACAAGTGAAAAGATGGGGCAAAAATGATGGTGAATCACATAGAGCACGTGAGCTGCTACACATGAACTTCATGTCATGATGATAAATGCAGGTGACCAAAATAACTTAGTATAAACACATTGATGACAATAACCCAACATAAGCACAGTAAAGATTGAAATAAAAAATGAACACAAACAAAAATAAAATATAACACACCTTAGTATGAGGCCAAAGTTGGTCTGGTAAAACATGCAATGTGCACCCTTCTTTACCCGATTCCCACTCAACAACAAAACGAGCTAGAACACCTGAACCAAAGCTAAACCACAAACTCATCAGTCCAACCGCCTCAATTCTAAATGCCCTCCTCATCTGTTCAAACAACTTATCAGCTCCCTCAGGAGCATTTTTTCCTCCAATGGGCACTTTAAGATCAGGGTTTGCACTGCTTTCCTCTAGTTTCTCATCTACTCTTACTCCAAGCAGCTTACGCATTCCAAGAGCAAACATTCTAGCATTAGAAAGCCTTTGAATATCTGCCACTAGCTTCTTTATACTATCAGACTCAACAGACTGATAACTCAGGACAACGCCATCTGGATCGTAACGAATATGGGAATCCACATCAGATGCATTCGCAATATGGACCCCAGAACCCCAGGGAGTGCCACTGCTTCCCTTCTGAAGTTCCCACAAATCCCTGAAGTGCTGATCATTTATTTTGACATCCCAATGCATGCTTCCAGGTCTACCAAGCCGCAAGCAAATATGTTGCCATGAATCGCCTCGCGCAAGTGGAAGTCGGAACCATATATTTGAGGATGCACTTCTTAGACCCACTTCTTCAACATATGGAATGTCCATGTCGTCCATCTGGCTAGTTAGTCTAGCATGCTTAATGGAAAGTGAGCAATGTCTAACCATGTGAAGAAGAGCAGAGACGTAAATGCTTGAAGGTGAATTCCCTTTATTTGCTTCCGCAATAAGGTTCCCATAGCTGTATCTCTCATTTTTATAGACCATTTCTGATGATACAAGCATCTGTGAAGAAACCTTCTGAAAGTGAGCTGATTCTGAGGTTCTTCTTCTCTTAGAAAATCCTGCTTTAGCATCTATATCTTGGAGAGATGGAATCATGCTCAACATGTCTAAAACTGTACGCTTTCTTGGATTTTTTTCATGTATGGATACATCATGACTAGAGCCCAGAGAGATTGCAGTATCTCCTGCTGTATGGGCTGAAAAAGGTATTTTCTAGTCAAACATGGCTAAAATAGCAGAAGAAAAATAAAAATCGGAAAAGTATCCTGTGAATTTAATAAATGCAGATAAAATTATAGAAGGTATCTTACATACGGAAGTTGTAGCTAATGGGCTTGATCCAGCAACTCTGACCACAGACCCAGCTGGCGAGCTTCTGGCTCCAATAGGTTTCACATTTGATGCTGAAATTCGAGAGCCTGTTGGTCGAGATGGAGATGACAATCGAGAGGGCCTAATCCCAGATAGTGCATCTTTTGATGCATCATTCAGCAGTCTTAGATGATCATCGTCCATTGCGGAATTAGTGCCAACCTCAACCAGATGTTGAGATCTAAGAGAAGACAAATCCTGATCAGATTTTGAAGCTGATAATATTTTCACAGCTGTGGTCCTTCCTAGACCAGAAGATAGTGAACTGAATGAACTGGAATGCACAGGTCCCTTCAGGTTATTTGATGGACACAAGGATCCGTTATAGTGAGAGGCCACACTTGACACTTTTGCAACACTGTTAGCTTGTGACCCCTGCATGCCTGCTTCCCACTTAGGAGGAGTTCCAGCTTTAATAGTATGAAGATTCGTCGGAACAGAGCCAAAATGAGAAGCAGGAGATGCATTGAATGAGGTAACATTCTGAAGTGGGAATGAAGGTGCAGATGCCCCTTTCTCAAGTTCAAATACTTCATCAACAACGGATGAAAAACTTGATGGAGGACATCCTGCAATTGGCATGGGACCCTCCAGACGGAATTCAGATAGAAGACCATGTTCGGACATCTGGTTATAAGGAGAGGCATTAGGCAAAAGGCGATTCAATTTTCCCAGGTCAATGATACTCAGATCATCTTCAAGCATCTGCATCTGGTTAACATCGATCTTCTTCATGCGCATTACAGCAGTTGAGTCACTGGAAGAATGAACTTTTCCAGATGGATCTGGTTGTGTCTCCAGCAACTTAAACAGAGGTTTGAAATCCTTATCAAGTTGTGCCAACAGAAAATACAAATTCCCACAGTCTGGGAACCCCATTAGCAGCATGGTTGAACCATTCAAAAGGTTTTTAGGTACTTTCACTGCAGCAAAACCATGTTCATATACCTGCAAAATTCATATCCTATGTTTTAGTGACTTTTACCCATGAATGCCTAGGCGAAATTCAAAATTCAGAGCCATTTAATCAGATCTAATAACATTCATTTTTTTTCTCAAAATTAAAAGTTACCTCGAGACCTAAGAACCTGCCAATAGATGCAAATAAGTGCAAGATACTTTTGCTCCTCAAACTAATGAAAACTTCAGCTGCAGTTATGCTTCCTTGATTTAAAGCTTCTTCAAAATCTATCAGCACTGAAGGTGTAATTATATTTTGGGATGATCGGAGGAGAAAACGGCCATTCCTGCAAGTAAAAAAATGAAACTCAGACAATGTAGAAAATGTGAGAAATGCATCCCCTAACAGGCATTAAATGTAATAGAACAGGGCCTTATTGTGTACGGTTTCTACTATGCAACAAAGAAGTTTGTTATACACGAGGATGGACAGCTTATTCAAGAGTTTTTCTAGCATATCAATACCAGCAGTCTAAATTGCCCTTCTTTATGCATATGCATACTAGATGACGACTATTTATCCTTTAAAAGAAAGAAAAAAGAAAATTGAAAGTTATAAAATCCTTATTATGCCCCTGTTTTAGCTTTTCCACACACAAAGGAAGAATTAGACAACCCAGAAGTAGACATGCAGATGAAATAAAAATCGTTCCATATGCATGGGTCAAGGGAAGACACCTTATATTTATTCCAAGGGTAAAAAACGATGATCCATAGGCACGAACATGCAGTACTTCCTGCCCCTCTTGATCCCCACCATCAGACTTAGTTTCTTTCTGCATATAGAATTCAATAAAGGGAAAAGAATAATTCAGGAATGATATGCCTTTAAGATCATAGATACAAAAAAATAAATGCACCAAACAAAAAGGTAATTATCCTCCATGAAGAGTCTTAAACACACCAGAGGAACTAAGGCTCCTTCACTATTTATGCACCACAAGTTTCTTGATTTGAGAATTTCTAAAAGCTCAAGCAAAATGTGTTGAAAAATCCATATTAAATGAAAACCAACCTTTTTATGGTCAGCATCAGGTTCATCCATGTGGAACTGAAGAAAAACATCACCTGCAGCACGGCAGATCTGAACATTTTTTCCCAGCTCTTTCTGAATTTCAAGCAAACGAGTATATCTATTACAACATATTGCTCTGAGAAGCAACTTCTCAACATCGATGCAGCTCTGGTCAAGGGAGAATTCCGCCCCCCTTCCATTTAGAGGATCTATAACAAAAGTGCTATGAATACATTTTATCTGTAGATCGGGTCCTGGTTCAATTTTTATAAATGGGCAAATCCCCGAGTCGGATGTGCCAGAGTTTTTATCCAAATCTAACCAATATATAATTTTCAAACCTGGTGTTCGTAAACCAGCTGAATCAACTTCTCCATCTTGATTTAGCTGAGTGGCATTACTACTACTGCTATCAGATATGAGCTCAAACCGAATTACATCTTTCCATCTTCCTTGACGGAGTGCTTGTACTTGCCTTAGAACAGTATCCATAACTAATGCAACACAAAGCTCATGAAGAACTGAATATAGAATCGTAAATGGATTCTCTGCTGCAGCCATTCTGCGCTCCAAATCATCTCCCAGAACATGCCGTCGCAATTCTTCCAATTTCACAGATCCACTTCTCTCACCAACAAGCAATTCCATATGTAGTATCCTCCACATTGAAAGGTGCCCTCGGTAGCCAAGAGTAACTAAAACTTTAAATTCTCCATCCACACGAAGCAATGCAGTACCATCAGACACTTTCACCTTGGAAATTTCCTTTGGTAATGAAACTTCAAGTAACTTGGATTGCACAAGTGTGTCCAACTTTCTCAAAGCTGGCTTCTGCTGAACCTCAGTTAATTTTCCCTGGATACCCACATCTTCTATACATTTTGGTAAACGCTCATAAGATCCAGTTAGGAGTACTTCTATAGCAGATGGAACATCATAGCATGGAGCACGAGCCTGCTGTAGCCCCTCGTGCATGAAAAATAAAGAATCTGCGGTTTGGATAAAACAAGTATCATGACTTGACAAGGTTGACTGAAGTTGCTGACAATATTGTATCAACGGAACCTGCAAAGCAAAAGTTGAGTTAAAAATCAGTATTATTTGAACATTAAAGTGGCCTTCCATACCATAACTTACACAAGAATCCAAAGCATAAAATTACCTTTAACACATTAGATTTTAACAAAATTAAGACATTTTAAATTTCAAATGCTTGGGAAATACTTGAGGTCCGACATGTGTTCTTGAGCTATTGTAGAATATTGAGTTTTGATGATGAAGTTAATGACTTGGGAAGTTGGAAGTTTTTTCACTAGTTTATTTTGTCCTTGTACATAAAAGGTTGCCACCTTCTAAACTTCAAATGTTCATAATGCTTTCACATAAGATTGTACACGAGGACTATGGACAGAAGCAGATGCCTATTCTACAATTTTGTCCTATTCATCTCGACCAACAAACCATAACTGCAATAACCCACCATGTATACAAAGATTTGTTGGTTTCTAATCTCATGAGATAATACTGATTCAAAACCATCAACACCTTTTCCTACTGAAATCCGGGGCCTTAGTTAATGGCACAACATGAATGTATTGACTATAGACACAGCACATGCTTTGGAAATTTTCAAACCCAAAATACTTTCAGAAGGCTAAATAAACCCCTCAAATAAAATTTCAGCACATAACTTAAAACTAATGTTCATAGTGCTTGAGCACTGATGCTGATCTATCTCATTCAACTCTCTAGCACTATTAATATAATTGGATTTAAATCTAGGCTGGCTCTTTGATAATGTTAGCAACGTTCATCAGGAAAATAACACGATCTACCAACAGATAAATATCATAATTTTTTTTGCTTCTTGACTACACAAGCTACAGGAAACAATAAACTCCCATACGTTACCTCCTCCATTATGTTTACTTTTGCAAGGATGTTCATATTTTTTTTCTAATTGCACACAACATTGACTTACATTTAGAGAGGGGGGTATGAGATTTTTTTCCACCGACTATTGAGTCAAAAACAAAGCACATTTATAGTATCTCCTCCCGAGTTCAAAACTTTGGAGGAAAATTTTAATTCAAATGACTGCGAATGAAGATATATCTGATTTCATCTTTTATAAGGAACGCTAATATAATTCCTGGAATGCAGTTAGCAATCTACCAAATTTCCTAGCATTTCCAACAAATCAAGTCCCAAGAAAAAGCTTGAGAATTTCTTCCCAGTTCTACATTTCAAATAAATCCTAAACTCACCAAAACAACCTATAACAAATTACAAAATCAAACTAACAAACCAAAACTTGCACACTCTTTTATCCAATTAGTCACCCAACCAATGACTTGCCTGTAGCCACAAATTTCCAATTTAAAAAAAAAATCAAAATCACCCAAATGAGCCAAATACTCCAGAGACTAGCATTCCCAAACTAAACTAGCAATCTTTTAACATTAGCCACAAAAATTCAATCCTTCATTCCTTACAGCCACAATTTTTTAACACATAAAAATCTCAACAAACCCTAAATTCAAAAGTACTCAAGTCTAGAGCAAAAACCCAAAATTTCCTTCTTCAACCAATCAAAAAAAAAAAATTCGTATTGACCTGTTGGCACCACTTAGCAAGAACAATGAGTCTAAGCATACGCTGTTGAGTGTAAATCAAATTAACTCTTTAACACAAAAAACCCAAACAATTAAAAAAAAAAATTCTTCTTGACCTGTTGGCACCATTCAGCAAGGACATTGAGTCTAAGCATACGCTGTTGAGTGTGAACCAAGTACTTCAAAAGACTAATCTTCTTGTCAGAATCAGATTGCTGGGTGGATTTGGATTTGTCCACCAATTCTTTCAAAGAAAGAAACGAATCCTCAGCAGCTCGACTCACGAGAGTCGAGAATTCTACAGTTTGTTGCCCTAACTCAGCCATTCCAGGTCTTCAAGAGTTAGGGCTTTATTTCTTCTTTTGGTTTATTACTGGATCTGCGTATTACTATTACTGTTGTGAAGGCATAATAGAAGAAGCTAGGGTTTTTGGAGACAGGAACAGAAAAAACAGGTTTTGTTTTCTTTTACTTTTGTGTTCTGTGTTTTTTTTTAAGGTTCTCTCTCAGATTATTGGAGTCTGAAGGAAATTCGAGGCCTTTTCTCGGCTCTCCCCCCTCTCTTTTTTCCCTTCTTTTGTAGAAGAATAGAGAGAAGTGAGAAGCGTTAGCTTGCTAATTTGCTTGCTATTTTTGATGATTAGAAGCTTTTTGGGCGTTGCGGCCCGCTCCATTTTTTCTAATATTATGTTTTTAGGAGCGTGGAAGTAATGGATTTAAAATAATTTTTTTTTTATTTTTTAAAATTTATTTTTTAAATTAATATATTAAAACAATTTAAAAAATATAAAAATATAATTTAATTTTCATATTAATATATTAAAATAATTTAAAATTATAAAAAAATAAATTTTGACCTGCCTCTATTTTGACTACAATCTCAAATGAAACCAAGTTTCGTTTGCCTCGTCGCCATTCCTTATCTTTTCTTTCTATATACAGTATTTTCTTAGGTTTTGCAGTTGTTTTCTTTGTTTAATGCATAGTTGTATGATTTAGTTTAGAGATTAAACTTGGAAAAGGGCATGCCTTATTAATTCATTGATTTAATTTAAATGAATTCGAGTCAATTATTTTTATTAAATTATTATTATTTCATCAATTTAAAAGAGATTTACTTGAAGTTGAAATGATGGATTTTGAC
>Ga0325414_1002458_pt1 | contig 18777 bp, 12 predicted proteins | sample PopdelMetagenome_8_FD_206183 | JGI IMG/M metagenome (GOLD analysis project Ga0325414, IMG submission 206183) | Populus deltoides microbial communities from Bellville, Georgia, United States - Leaf-PdKOR-R3 | ecosystem: Host-associated > Plants > Phyllosphere > Phylloplane/Leaf | place: USA... | reverse complement strand
TTAGAACACTATGCTTTTCTTAGACATTAGAATATTAGAACTCATATTCCATTTGATTTACTAGGTTATTATTAAATTCTTAATTATAGTTTCTTCTTAGTGTGGAAAAAAATGAGAAACATGTTGCGTAATTGATATTATGTGATTGATGAACAACTATGAAAGTTGTTCTCACTTGGAAGGTCTAACCAAACAAGCATTGGAAAATGCTAGATTTCTACTGAAGCCCAGGCCCTACATAGAGAAAATAAAATGGTTCATAACCACGAAAAAAAACCTATTTTTCTAAGTTAAAAGAAAAAAAACAACCACGGTTAAATATCACTAAGCTATTATAAATTTACATGGATCAACCAAAAGTTTAAATATTTAACAAAAAACCCTTCTTTATGTTTAAGTAAATATTAAAAAAACATTGTTTCAAAAACACCTTTAATAGTATTAAAATCATCCCCTTTAAAATGAATTAAATTATCTCTATCAAATATCTTTTAAATATCTAAATTCAATCTATTTAAAATATATTTTTACTTATAAAATAAATATAAGTTATTATTCTCAAGATTTTTCTGTCAAGTATAACTTTAAATCATAGCCTATGATTTAATAAAATCATAATTAAACCATTTAAGTGATTTTCTTTCTCTTTTTCCTTCTCTATCATTATCTATGAAATCCATTTAAATATTTTCCTAGCTGTCTTTTTCAAAACAATAAAAATATAAAAAGGAATACTAAGATACCAATAATCATTTGTATTTTTTTTTTTTTTTTGCCACCAGTTTTCCTTTTCCTTTTTCAAACCCTTTAAAACTTTATTGCTTCCTCTTTTTTTTGTCCTTTTCAGGTTTAACTTCTATATGCTAGGTTATTCTCTTTTTAGCCACTTTCTTAATAATACTCTCAACTATTATCCAAAAAAAAGATATGAATAATTAAAACTCTTTTGCAAATAATTAAAACATACATTATTTGATTTATATATAGAGACATATGCTCTTATTTTTACATTACATTATTGTCTTTAGTATATGCTCCAGAAAAGCATCAAAAATGATTTGCCAAGGACTGAGGAAAGGGAAAGTAAATTTAAAATCTTAACACTACTGAGAATTATTATGGATTTTTTAGAGAAACTAAAGGGAAACCTTTTTTTTTTCATGAAAATGATTTGGCCTTCTATATATGGTGATATTTACAAATCCAATTAGATTTCCCATCACATTCTCTTGCACATTCTTTCTTATATAAAACTCTTTCTCATTAAGTCTCTCTATAAACATTTGATTGCCCTTTTATCATGTTTTAATTAGGTTGTCAGAAAGGATAAATCTTATTTTAGATTTTTCAATTAATGTTTGGAGCAAATACTATAGGAATTTGAGACTTGAGCTTCAAAGATAACTTCATGATACATGTTTTACCACCATATCCCCCATAAGAAAAAGGTCTTTTCTTTGTTTAAAGGGGAAAAGGAAATGAATTCTATGAAAATAAGTTGTTATCTAGTATTATGGTCATTAAAACATCATAACCGGTCAATAGAGATCTATGATAAGAAACTAGTTATACTAAAGGAAAGATATTATCACCCTAAAACATTCTATATTAGGTGAGTTGCATTGCTAACTTTTCTTTTATTCTCAACTATTTGTTATGCCTCAACACTAGAAAATTAGAAAAAGCCAATGAAATATTTTGTCAGCATTAAGAAAAAAATTATGCTGGCAATTACTATATTGATAGAATTATAGATGGAAACATATCGTCGACAACATGTTTGTCAAGGATTGGCGTTCTGTCATCATTTATGTCAATAACTTGTTTTTTTGATGGTATCGTCGATGGAATATTCACATCAAGAAATCAGATTTGCCTCTCATTTTCCATTGCCAACCTTATTTGCCAATAGAATATTCCATCCTATATTTTGTTAGAAAGGCTCTTTAAGTGTTGATAAATATTTCATTGTTGATTTCATCAAAAATATTATATCGCTTATTCCATCAAAATGTGAGCGATCATTTTCAATGAAAACATCGATGAAATATGCCTTTTGCATTTCAATAAAAAAAATCCAAAACTTTCTGATGAAATGTGACCTAACATAGCTGATAAAATCACCAATCAAATAGTTAATCTCTTTGGCTATTCCATTAAAATTTCACACTTTTTTGTATTATTTGGTTGTTAAAATTCCAATATGCATTTGGGATTATAATCTTGAAAACTCACAACAACAATAACAAAAAAAATCTTTTTCGATAATAATTATATTAAAATAAATCCCATAAACAAAAATTATATTAAAATGAATTCCATACAAGAAAAAATCAAACAAATTAAAATTTCTAAAATGATGGAGGAGGAGCGAAAAAATCTTGAACCAGAAGCATTAGGAATGGGATGAATATGTAAAGCCAAATATGCATGGATTTCCTCCTATTTTCTATTATTTTCTTGTTCGACTTCTTCTTTTATTCCTTCTTTAAGTTATGCTCTCATTTCAATCATTTGTTTCTAAGTCCTATCTTGAACAATCTAATCAATGGTAGGTGATGTCTAGCTTAAGCTTAAATGTTGTGTGCCTACAGTTGAAACAATACGACCCGCCCTTATATCTCATGCTGATGTCATATGCATACCATAATCTTGTCTATTAGGTCCATCAATTTCTCCAACATCCTACCACAATTAAAGATTGTGAGGATGATGGGTGAAAGTGTTTTCTCCATGTTTGGCAATCAAGTTAGCATTATATATCTCCTACAAAACAAAACAAGAAATGTCAAAATCCAAATTTCATATTAATGAAGTAAATATATATATATGAATTTTAATTAAAGATATTAGAAACAAAAATGCATAATGAATGTTTTTACTCCACTATTGACAAACATTTTCACTTCTTTTCACCTATTTATCTTTCTTATTTGAGTTTCCTCATATAACTCTATTGGAGGTTGTTCGCGCCCAAGTTGTTTTTTCTACAAAATAAATAGTATGTAAAAAAATCTCATAAATAAAGACTAAATTAAAAAATGATGAAAATTAATTAAATATACAACAACGAGCTATTACTAGGTGTATTTCATGGTTCACAAAGAGAAGTGATCCCTTGATGTGCTTACTCAACGAACCATGAGTTTTTTTGTTTCTATTTTGAGACTTGGATCATGTGTGCTTTCTAGAACAAAAACATTTAATATCAAGGTTATGAGGTGTTTGAGTATTAGAATTACCTCTAGAACCAGCGGAGACTTCTTGTTGATTGTAAATGGTTTGGCCTTCATACCTACTTTGGTTTTTATTAGGCAGCATTTTGCTTTTTATAACTTAGCCTTTATGATAAATAAATAAAAACATGATTTTGAACTTACAGTGTACTACCCTTTCGCTTAATTTATTGTTCCACCTTCATAGCCATATGCATTATATTTTCTAACTTCATATAGTTTTGCAACTCCACTACATTTTCTATATCATGGTTTAACTCATTCATAAACCTAGCAATAGTAGCTTCTATATCCTTCATTACATTCACCCAAATCATAATGACTTATATCTTTTTATAGTAATCCTCTACACTCTTAAACCCTTTAGTCAGACTTTGCAACCTCTTATATAAATTCTAGTAATGGTTTTTTGCAACAAATCTCTTTCTTGTGATTTCCTTCATCTCATCTTAAGTGTTAATGAGCCTCTCATGGTTTCTCCTCCTACTCAAAATAATTTGATCCGATCAAATTATAATATAATCTGTAAATTCAATAACAACAAGTTTTACTTTTTTTCTCTTCTGAATAATGGTGATAATTGAAGATCAACTCAGCCTTTTTCTCTCGTTCTAAATATGTCTTAGTATCATTCATCTCCTGACATGCATGGATCTTCATCTTCTTCATCTTAATATTTCTCAAGTTTTTGTCCAAGCCATTATGATACCTAAAATCTCTTATTACACCTTTATAGCTGAATTTTTATTTATTTCGACCATACCATAGTGATAATCTACTTTAATTCCTCTACAATATCATACCAATAACATTTAAATAAAAATATTGTATCTTCAGACCCATGATACCGTAATTCAATAACCTCTTGTAACTTTTCATAATAATCAACTTCGAACTTATTGGATGTAGAACCCTTTACACAAACCCCACTATTATAAGTCTTTTTACTCGCATCATATTGTTCAGTATGAAAGACATATCCATTGAAAAAATACTCATTATAACACTTGACATTTCTTTCATAAACCAAAGAAGGAAATTTTATTATGTCAACATCTCAAGATGGAAATATCTACTCCTCACTGCATGTTTCAGTAATGGTCATCCGAGAGGGTAAAATATTAACAAATTCTCACTCAAAGGCAATTCAGCACAATCATCATTTTTTGGAATGTGATTGATTCTTATTCTCAAACAAGGCTCAAAATAATATGAGGTAAATATTGAAATCTCTTCAACAATATAAACCTTGCATATTGAAGCCTCAACATGTGCTTTGTTTTTAAATTTTTTTCTTAAGGTTAAACAAGTATCTTCATGCAAGTAATTAGAGATGAATATTTAAAAGGAATGTTTAAAATAAAGGCAATGAACAATTACTAAGAATGCATGTAATCTCTAACCTCTTGAATGGATACATTAATTTGTACTATACAAGACCTCTAACTTTTTTCCCTTAACACTAAATAAATAGGTAGATGCTTTATTGAGTCAAAGAAAATGAAAAGGGAGATCATTTCAAGTATAAAAGTTATATCAATGATGTTATTTCCATATTGCTCTATATGTTGGCTATACAACTTGGTCGAATAAATATTTGTAAAAAACTTATTAATCTTTGTAAGTGTATCTCATATCCCTTTTAACAATAAATAACTATAAGCAATTAGAATAAGTGTTTGCATAAACACATGGTAGTCATGACTTTTCATTACATATAATTCGCATTCTCCTGAATTCACCAACCTAGCTATGATTAAAGAATATTCGTAAGGAAATCACAAACTCTTAAGTGATTTATAGATAAAAACTTATGCATCATTGTTTAATACAAAGGTGGTTTTGGGTTTTGCAACACGGAGCCTATCATTAACAAACTTCATATTCCTCTTACCATAATACAAATCTAAATTCATTCTAGCTTTCATATTGTCTTTTGTTTTCCTTTTCACATTTATAATTGTGTTAGAAATATTGTCAAACACATTCTTCTCAACATGTATGACATCCAAATTACAACGTATGACATTAGTCTTATAATAAAAAAAGCTCCTAAAAAATACTTTTTTTACCTAATTATGGGTTACACCAAAACTAAGGAATTTCCACATACCTTAATGAAAATCAAATACAATGCTTTGATGTTAAAAGGCTGCATCATACACTTTTTCACACAACAGTACTGGTAGTGCAACATCCATTTTAGCTTTACCTTTCAAGAAGTCCATTGTGTTATTTTTTAATTGATGACGACTTGACAAGAACCTCTAGTGGTAAAAAAAAAAAAAGCTTTACCACCATTAATTAAGGTAAATGTCTTATTATTATCATCTATAGAATATGGACAAGTTAATTTTCTATGTGCTCTAACCCAAAACCATCTTATATGCAGGAAAATCATTTATAGTCCACATCAAATAGATTTTTATTTGAAAATTCAGGTTCCCTCAGATATCAAATGTAAAAGCCATGACTATTCATAACTGATTCAACTTATCAATCAACGGTTAAAGATAAATATTTATATTCCTACTTGGATTGTAAGGATCAAGTATGATCATAGATAAGAACATGAATTTTGGATTCATACACATCTTTCAGGGCAAGTTTTAAACTATTAGAATTACTGGTCAACAAGAATAGGATGCATTAAAGGATCCAAATAGATTAAAAATATTTATACATAAGTCAAAACATATGGTTTGTTGCTCCATTAAAAACTAAAGATGCACCCCCATTAAATTGCTTCCAAGCTTTACCATCGAAAAGGTGCACCATGACTTCATCTACCTCATCATGTGAATAATATCATGTGATGTGCTTAACAGTCTTTAAAGACATAAATAACCTTTGCAACTTAGGAGTAATTGGCAAGCATCTAATTTTTTTGTATGTAATAAATGTCTTTCCTCTACCATTATTGGGTTTATATCGAGCATGCTTATAAGTTTTGCACTCTGTAAAATTTGTATATTCACCATTGTACAACATGTAAAAGTTTGGACGTATATATTTTTTTGTATCCTAAACCAAGAGGTTTCATCATGAATTTTACAGCATAAAAGTTATCTTCCAAACTATTCCCTTCATGTAACATGTTTTTCATCCATTTCAAGATCTTATCATAATCGGCCCCACCGAACCTATAATCTGACTTGATGATAAATACTTGTGCAATAGCCAATAACTTACTGAGCTATACACCTATCCTTTAATGGTACATCAAAATCTTTCAAGATTTCAAAAAACCTAGTTGTATCTACATTTGGTTATTCATCTAAAAGGATGTTACATGAGACTTCACCTGAATAATCATGATTCATTCTCATTTCATTCATCATCATACTCCTATAAGTATTACTATTATTATCTACAAACCCATGTATGTTTCTAGAACTAGAAGTTAAGTCAATCATCCCTTCTAACACGGTTTTGTAAGGAACATAGAATTCTCTGTGTCCAAACCAACATGAATATTTCTTGACAAACCATTTTTCAAGTAAATGCATGGTCATAACATCTTTATGGTGGGACTTTTTATTCTTACACTCACATGAACATCTGATTTCACCCCCATTAATATTTTTTCAGATTAGAAAGTTTAAAAACCCTCAACTCCATTAAGATAATCTTGCTTATACAACCCTTTAAAAGAATCTTAATACATCAAAAAATAAGCATCCATTACTTATAAAACATATATAGAATATTGATAACAATATTTATTAGTAATGTAACTATCAATTCAAAATTCAACTTTTTTTTAAAATGAATTCACTATCCAATAACTAATTATCATTTCTACACAAATTTAAATTTTGCATCAAAATATGAACTAAAAATAAAATTAAGAATAAATAATCAGTACCCAGCTAATTATCAATCATTTATTCAATTCAAAATTATTTGGCCTAAATTAATACCTTTTAATTATTATCGATTTCACAAAAAATCAATTTCCTTAAATTTCCTAAAATTTCCAACTTGATAATAAAATTGACAAAATATAATTGGTATTCATTAAACAGCCCATCATTTCTTCAATTATAACACACCTAAGTTACAAAATCAAACTTAATTTTATCAAATGACAAATGAAATTAATTTCCTCCAAAACCCAAACAAACCCTAATATACAAATCATAAATTAATACAATAAAATATTTTATATGAAAACGTTCCAAAACACTTAAATATATAACTAAACTACAAATAGTACAAAAATATTTTAATAAATGAACCTAAAACATATGTATGTTATAAAAAAAAAAAAGGATATTGACACTATTTATGGATTTAGGTCGACACTGGCAATTTAGGGTGGCCAAATTTGTTACGAAGGTGGCTCGATTTGTGAGAAAATAGGAGGAGAAGCTACTATTTTTTAGGCGGGAACAAAAAGAAGAGAAAAGGGGGGAGAATTTTCACATTTTATTTAATTTAATTTTTTCAAAGGAAATTCCTTTGGCAATTCCATCAGAAAATACTGATTTGTCATATTTATGATGGAATTACCGATGAATATTAATTTATTTTATCTATTCTGTTGAAATTTTAATCGAGAATTATTGACGAAACAAATTCTACTGTAATTTCTGTCACCAATTACTGATTAAAAAAATTCATTGTTATTTATGTCAGAAAGTAGCAATAAAATATTTTTTATCGGCATTTCCATTACTATTTTCTAATTTTTTGATAGCTCATAATCTACCGGCGGTCTATCTATATAAGTGATAATGGGTCTATTGTTATGAGTTAAACCCCTAATTGAAAGTTCAAGCTTATCCATTGTAGGGTTTGGTTCGTTTTTACCACTCCTGGCTATTATCTTTTGATAATACAAGGTAAATTGAGAATTCTAAAATTGGTCACTCCTCATTATGATATGTGACTAATTATCGATCAAGCCATATTAGTAAATGACCAGTGGGTTTATGTTGGGCTCAATAAACCCAACCAAATCCTAAGAAAGGTCTATAAATGATACCAATTCACCTATCCTATAACACCTAAGTTTTATTTGCAATGTTTGTTAAATGAAAATTCCTTTGTCGCATGCTTATCCAAATATTAGAAGTTCATCTATTTGTAGTGAAATCTATTAAAACAATATCTCTTTTCAACTTTGGTTTTGATGGACCCTTATTTTAATGAGTGTACCTTCTTATTCCATTTTATTCTTTATCATACCTTCAAAGTCAACACTTTTATTTTGGTGAATATTAGATGTTACTTCTTATCAAGCTTAAGATCATGGCCATGTAGAATTCTAGTGCCTTGAGCTTTAAAGTAAATAATCAAAACCATTTAAAATACAACTTTGAGCTAAACAAGAATGGGTTTTTTATATTTTTATTCTTTTTAAAAAAAATATCAATCAAATAAACCTTTTGGTGTAGGTTGAAACCCAATGGACCTTGGAAACTTGTTCCAAAGCCCAAAAAACATGAGTAAAGGGATTTGATATTTTAAAAACTAAGAGTAGAATAATCTTCCTTTCCTTTTAAAGAAAATCTTTCTTTCTTTTTTTAATAAAAAAAATTTCAAAATAATACTGGGATATTGATCCATAACATCAAAGTGCAAGATGGGGATATAGTTATGTTCTCGGCCAAATACAGCTTTGAAACAATTTTGAAATAGGTTTAGCAAATAAGGATCTAGTGAAACAATTTGAAAGAAATGACACAATCTGAAGCAAGATATGTCCTTTAAAAGACCTACTTTGGTGACTTAAGGTCTAGCTAGGAAATGGATCGAGCCAAAATCATGCAAGACAAACACCACAAACAACAACCAAAAAATGACCTAAACGTGTCATAAAATAAATTCACGTAAGAGTACAGAAGCATCACGAGTAGATTCACAAACATCAAACTCATTTTAGAAGATATGGGTCTTTAAAAAAGCCTAACTTGGATGACTTGAGGTTGTTTTGAAAGGGATTAGGTTAAACCAACTTATTACAACACAAATACATTTAATCGGCATATAGCAGGTATGAAAGTTAAAAGGAAATACAACATCACACATTAAATAATGTTTCCAAAGATAACATGCATATAGTGACATACAAAATAACATTGGAAGTAAAAAGACTAGGAAAGGGTTACCTAAGCTGGAAAAGAAAGGAATGAACACAACAATGACTTGAGCACTAACTCTCCAATGGAAAAATATCCTCTTCCCCTTCTTTTTCTCGAGGATTAAGGTCATAAACTAACACACCAAGTCCTTAACCTCCCTTTATTCTATACTGAGTATTCTACTATCTCAAAGATTATGACCTAAAGCCTAACATTTCTCTTTTTTTCTCTACCTCTCTTAATATCTTTCTGATTTTTTTCTTTCATCTCTTTATTTTCCTCTATGTATGTTACTCTCCTTATCGATTGATTTTTTTTTCTTCATCTTTCCCTCTCTAATAAAACCCTAAATCTATTTATCGGTAGAAAAGACTTTACTAGCTCGATGAATACTCGCCATTAAATGCAAGCAACTAACAATCAACCTTTGATTGGGCCAAGACAGAAACTAGGACCACTATTAATGGTACAAAGGAGAGCATGTAGATGCTGTCCTTGCAAGAGTCAGCAAAATAATCACTGAAAATAAAATAATAATAATAAAAACAACAAAGCCAAAAGCAAACAAGGGAGAACAGCAAAGCAAAGCAAGGATTGATGAATGACACCAATGCTTATGAGAGACCGACGGCAAAATCACTAGAAAAAACCCTATTGGGCAAACCAACATTGATGAGGTGTTTGGGTTAGGAGGTCATGAAAGGGCTAGGTACTAGGGTCTTCGTATGAGTTAGAGGCAAAGAGGAGTTAGGTGGCTCTCTAAAAGGCTAGGGCTCTCTCTATCTCAGTTTTGATCATGAGGAAGAAGACAAAGAGCTGCTCTGGGGATTTATATCACGCCTCTGAAATGATAGTGTCTAGGATTTGAAAGTTCAAAAAAGTCCCTGAAAGTCAGTGCTTTTTTTGTTTCAACCCTTCTAAGGTGCCAATTGTACTATCTAAGATAAAATTCAAGTTAAAAAAAATAAGTCTTTCAATTAAGCCTTTGGCTGAAATTATCCCTTCAATTTCTTTTTCTAAAATGGTCCTTCGATCTATAAATCTCTTAATTAAAGTCAATGTCAGCATTAAGAGATAAAAGTTTGTTCAATAAAAAATATAGTGGAACCTATAGGATCTTTCACATCACTAATTTGACAATTTGGTCCTTGATCCTTTAATTCCTTCAACTACAACCAATTTTGATTCAATTATATCCTTTAAAAAATTATCCTTACCCCTTAAAATCTAAAAAAATATATCTTGCTTAGTTTCTTAATTTTTCGAGACACATCAAAGAGAAATCGAGTTTTTAATCTTCATCTTTTATCTTGCATGGTTTCGGCCTAGAGTAAAAAAATATATATATTGTTCTTGTTTGAATTGTATGGATAAAAAGAAAAAAAGAAAAGTCGAAGAAAAATTACAAGAATTGATTGAAATGACGAGTTAGAGCATAATTGAATACAAGCCCTTGAATTCTAGGGATGGCCGAAAGTTTCTTGAATATTTTCTTGATTTTTCCAAATAGGTACATACCAAATCTTAGTATTTTTGAATTGAATTCTTGTTTTTCTTGGATTATCTTGCCTTGTTTCAATTAAATTTGGGTAGTATACATCTTTTTTGCTTTATTTTAATTATTTTATTAAAAATTTTAAAGTTGAATATTGACTTCTTGAATTAGTTCGTTTTCTTTGAAACTTTAACATAAACTTCATTTCTTTTATTTTGTGTTTTCTCTTCATCATTATATTTCTCATGAATTTACTTTGGTATTCATAAATTTGTCCTCAAGTTTTGTATTGATTAGTTTCATATATTTCTTGATTCTTAATTCGTCATTATTATAAAATTATTATGTTATTTTGATTGATTATTTGATCAGTTGCAAAGTTACATTTAAGAACCTAAGTAAGCGAATAGTGAGGTAAAGGGCATAATGATCGATATTATTTGAGTGAAAAGCTCAATTGAATTGTGTGAAACACGAGTGGAGTGATATTAAATCGAGTGTAAACATGTGAGGGAATGTGTGAGAAAATCTTTCTCCGTTGCTAACCTTTATTGCAAGTATTCATAATGATATCAAAAAGTGTGACACAATCGAATATGAAGGATCTTGTATAAAGACAAGATAGGTTGGAGGTAATGATGGAGGCTTTGATGGGAAAGATTGATAAATTGAGTATTAAAATGATTAGTAGACATTATGTTTCTAGTTGTAAAGTAAAGAAGGCTAAAACGTTTATTAGACGAGCATTATTTTCTTCAAATGAAAGTGTAACTGAAAACTTCGATGATGATAAGAAGAAGGATATAGTTAATCATGAAAAAAGCCTCGTGCACACCAAAGTTTTTTATATGAGACAGCTAATGAGAGAGTTTGGTGGTAGATTTTGGTCAAATAAGGATTTTGGCTGAAGGAGGAATTTTGATGATCATAATGGTTTAGATCAATCAAGCCTCTATTTTGAGTTGACTTACCCCCTTCCTAGTGGGACTGTAACTTGTTGTACTAGGTGTTTTCATTTGCTGCTTCGCTTTCTTGGTGCACTACTATACCGAAACTTTCTAAGTCTCATCTTTATCCTTATTAGAAAACAAATTTCCATTATTTTGTTTAACTCTCCTTTGTTTATTAGCTAAAATTCAAAGCCGTAGATTTAAGGAGAATTTCAGTTCTATTTTTTCAGTTTGTGCCTAGCTTTGCCCTATAATTTGGATAGCATAAAATTTAAAATTTCAACATTTAGGGAAATAATGGTCTAAAGGCTTATTTAGATTAGGAAAGAAGGTGGAATTCGTTTTTAATTGCCATAAATATTCAAGGGAAATGAAGGTAAAATTAGTTGTATTTGAATTCATTGATCTTGTTATAATTTAGTGGAATCAACTTGTTACAGATAAGAGATATAATGGAAAAGAAGTTATTAACACATGAGAGAAGATAAAAACAATCATGAAGAAGAGGTTTGTCCCTAAACATTATTATAGAGAAGTATATAATAGATTGCAATCTTTATCTCAAGGTTATAAAAGTATTGATAAGTATTTTAAAAAGATGGAAATAACTATATATATTAAAGTTAATATTTCTGAAGATAAAGAAGCCACAATGGCTAGATTTTAAAATGGTTTAACTACGGATATTCCTAATGTTACTTAATTGTAGTATTATTTAGAAATCAAAGATATGGTGCATATGGCTATAAATGTCAAAAAAAAATAGTTGAAAACAAAAGGTAGTGCAAGACCAGGCAGTTATTTAGGGTCATCTCAGGTTGGAAGTTAAATTTTAGGAGAGAGAATAATGCACCAATAAAGCTAATAGCAGTACCTAAAGTTATTGAACCCTCATATGTTAAAAAAACAAGTTACGATAATAGAGGAAAAGGAAAGAAATAATGTCTAACCGAAGCATAAATGAGAGATTAAGCATTTTAGTTGTCAAAGACTTGGGCATTATGCATCAGAGTATCTAAATAAAAGGATTATGATTTTGAGAGATGATAGAGAAGTAGAGCTAGCTAGTGATGAATCTAAATGTGAAAGCATATCAGCATTTAAAGATACCAGTAATGTTGAATATGATGTTAATGGTAAATCCTTTGTTATAAGGAGATCTTTGAATATTCAGGTTTGTGAAGAAGATGTTGAGCAACAAATGGAGAATATCTTTCATACTAGATATCACATCAAAAATAAGATATGTAGTATGATTATTGATAATGGTAGTTGTATTAATGTTACTAGTACAACTTTGGTTAGAAAGTTGAACTTGACTACTACTAAGCATGTTACATCGTATAAGCTTCAATGGTTGAATGAATGTGGAGAAGTTGGGGTGACTAAATAGGTGTTAATCTCATTTTCAGTAGGTAGATATAAAAATGAGGTTTTATGTGATGTTGTTCCATGCATGTTGCACACCTATTTATTAGGGAGACCTTGATAATTTGATAGAAAAGCCAAGTATAATGGTTTTAAAAGTACATATACACTACAAAATGTTGAGAAAATATATACATTTGCATCATTATCATCTAAGCAAGTGTATGAAGATTGGTTGAAGTTGAAAAAAAGCAGAAAAAACTGAATAAGCCTTGTTACAAAATAATGGTGAGGATTTGGGGTTGAATAAAACTAAGGTGAGTCATAAGTGTGAAACACTAAAGGGTAAGGTTTTGGCCATTAAAGACAAATTTAAAGGCTTTGATCAAAATAAAAAATAAAGGGAAATTAAGTCAAGTATGGAGAGAAAATTAATGGAGTGAAGAAACAACAATAAGAAAAGAAGAATATGTATTTTACTCTTATATAATGAGGCATACTTTAACACTAATGAAATTGGTTTTTATATTCCTAGTGTTTGTGTTTCTTTATTACAGGAATTTGAAGATAATGAATATAGTAGTCTATTCTTTAGAAAGGTAGTTCATTTATATGGTGTTCCATGAAGCATTGTATTTGATTTAAGTTTTTGAGCTACTTCTAGAAGGTTTTGTAGGGTAAGTTAGGAACTAAACTTTTATTTTATACTACTTGTCATCCATAAACAGATGGCCAAACTGAAGTAGTAAATAGAAATTTAACTTAATTATTAAGAGCTATCATTCAAAAGAATCTTAAAAACTAGGAAGATTGTTTACCATTTATTAAATTTGCATATAATTAGACTTGATTCCTTTACCTGTTGATGAAATAGTTAGTTTTGATGGTAATCAAAATGCACATGTGGTGAAAGACTTACATGAAAAGATATGACAACAAATAGAAAAACAAAAAAAAATGAGCAATATGCATTCAAGACTAATAAAGAATGCAAATTAGTAAGGTTTGAACTAGGATATTAGGTTTGGATACATATAAGGAAGGAAAGTTTTCCTGAATAAAAGATATCAAAATTGAAGCCTCGAAAAGATGGTTATTTCCAGATCACAGAGAGGATTAATAACAATGTCTACAAAGTGGATCTACCAAGTGAGTATTGTGTTAGTACTACATTCAATACTTAATATCCCTTTTTATTTGATGTAGGTGATGGTTAAATGATGAATCTTTTCGAGGAGAGTGGGAATGATATGATCCAAGCAACACCAAGAGATCTGTTAAGGGTTCCAGTGGTTCAGTGACAAGACTTAAGGCTAAGAGGTTCAAAGAGGCTTTCAATGGACTTATTTAAGACACGTAGGCTAAAGTGGATATCAAGAATAGATTAAATAATGAAGAACAAGCCTTGATTAATTTAATTCATGTTTAACAAAGGGTTCTAGATGAGCATTTTGACATTACAAAAAGAGCAAAACAAGAAGATTCAAATCTGCTAGTTTTAACCTTTCACTATTATTTTTTCATAGATGGAGATATAGGAGGAATTTTAATGTGATTCTAGTTGTATTGGAAAATAGACATCCATAGTTTTCTTGTGATATATGTCATGCCTTCTAATTCAGTAAGACAAAAGAGAAACGTATGTTTGAATTTGGAATTTGATTATGCCAACAGATTATGCCAGCAGATTATTAAAATAACTTTAGTCTTATTTAAATTAATTGGACAGTTATTTTATATATCTTTTAGTTATTACTAGGCCTTTTAGAGATATGAAGGTCTTTTAGAGTTATTATTTATTATTATCCATATCCATTAGGGATATTATGTTAGACTTATGATTCTTTTTAGTATAAACACTATTTTGTAAAGACTTTTTGAGGTTAGACTATTTTTTTTAATAAATAAATTGGCGTTCTTGATATCTTTTATATGGTTGAGCGATTCTCATACTAAGTTCTTGATTGAACTTACAAACTCTTTGAAGAATTGATCAACTTCGTTGTTATTTTATTTTACTCGTTTATGTAGGGTGGGGGTAATTGACACAATCAAAAGATTAATGTCTTATCTCAAGTGCAGGAGTGTCGAAGTAATAAATAACCCGGCAAGACCGGGATTGAACTATAAGGAGGTGAACTATATAAATTACAAATAATATATTTATTTAATAAAACAAAGAGTTCATGAGAATTTTATGGGATATTGATGTAAGGATTAAACAAAGATAAAACAATTGTCAAGGTTAGAGGATCCACTAATAGTATTTCAAATAAGTATAGTATAAACTCTTTTTATTACTCAACTGGAAATCACACACAAAGGAGGTTCCAATCGGATTATAACTTGTTAACATGATTACATTAGTTATCTTATTTGAATAATGCTAATACTTATAAATATTATCAGGTATTCATGATGTTAATTTATGTTAACAACAAATCAAGTTCCTTTCATAACACAGGTGTCGGTTATATCATACAATTGGTTATGAAAGGATCAAGTATTTGTTGTACTAAAGGTTATACAACATAAATCTAGATTAATCATTTAACAAGCAAAGTATTAATAGTAAATAAGATAACAAATACAAAACATGTTAGTATCAAACATTAAAGTCCGTATTGAGTTTACGCTATACTTATTCTTATACCATTAGTGTAACCTTTTCACCTTGACATAATAAACTTAACTAAACATAATAAAAGAGAGAAATATAAATAAACAAGATAACATAAATAAAATATAAGTTAACTAAATAAAAGAAATGAAATGAAAAGCATAAACAAGAGATTAATATAACATAAAATAAAACTTGAACATTACAAAATACAAAGAAAGAAAGCAAGAATATGATCTTGATCTGAAAACCAATATGCCTAAATGCATGGTAAATGCTTTCTTTTATATGCCAAAATTCGAAACTATTGATTTGATGACTAATTGTTGAGTGGGTGGCCACCTCTTGACTTTGTAACAATCCTTATCTTCTTGTCTGCAGAAAATATCATTGCTAACAACATAATTTGAACAGATAGTCTTCATAAAAGTTCTGAGAAATTGTGTCAGTTTTCCAATAAAACAAGAATGAGATCATTTTAAGTTCTAGAACTCGAGATATAGGCTGAACACTGAACAGTGTCTGGGCTGCAGAACAGATTCTGACTTCTATGTTGTTACTACAATTTGATCTTGAAAACAGTCCTTTTGAATCTTGGACTCTCATGAAAGTTTTATGCCTATGTCTTAGCTTTCTATCCATATAAACCAGACCTAAATCCAAGTTCTACAACTCCAGTTATGATCAAATAACCGAATGGTGTTTCAATTTGAATTCAACCAGCATCTTTTTTCTAAACTTAACCCTCTCTTTGTCTTCTCAATTTAAGTAGTTAAACTCATCAATCAATCCTTTGATTTATGAGGTAAGCCTGCATTTCAAATGAACATTTACCATAAATTAAAGGTATCTTATATTATCAGACTTGTTATTATAAAACATGCTCTAGTTAAGGAGTTATTGATACTTCAAGTGCAAAATGATGATATAAAACCTTGATAAAAATACACTTTTAAGTACTAATCAGGAATCATTACATATAATTTTGGTTATCTAATGTAGGTTATTGTTATGTCAAGTTGCAAACCATTCAAATTTGATTTTAACATATCTTGAAAGGTGTCCCCGTCATTCAACAAGACTCTTTCTCATCTCTTTTATTATGAAACTTACAAGGAATCATTTACATTGAATGATCTTTTAGAATTTTGATTGTCTTGTATTTTAAATACAAAAAGTATTCTGATTTAAGTTTAAAATAATTTTGTTTATTAATAGAATAAATTTTTAATTTGGTCCCATTAAATGTGCTAATTTATTAATCACTAAGATAATCTTCTGATTAATATGCTACCAGATAATTGTTTTTACCTTCTAAAAAGGAGAAACCACTAAATAAGAACTTAATCCAAAGATGAAATAGGCACCAACCTCATAAAATCAAATAGAGAGTGGATATCTATGACTTAAACCCTATAAAAAGCTTATCTACTCCAAGTTAACGCGACACAAAAAAAAATGATAGGTTTTTTTAAAAAGGAGAGAGAGGATTAATAGGAATTTAAGTGCTTGATAGCAAGTAAATAAATTAAATAAAGCAATGGAATAAATAGTATTGAAATTGGTAAAAAGAATAGTTGAAATTACATGCATAGGCCTGGCTAGTATTCAAAGTGACAATGTGGTCTTTTGTCTATTAGTAAAAAGCTTGAATTTTATCTAGACATATAAATCCTAATTCTATACAGATGTTGGTACTAAGTAATGAGACTTTATTGAGTCCTTATACAAATTAACCTCCTTTTATATTGATACCATGTGAACCCTAAGCTAATCTTGTAACCTCTTATTGGTTATTTTGTTGAGGACTCCCACTTTTAATAAAACTAGCTTTAGGGTTCTTTGTGCACATTCAAACTTTCTTGGTCGATCTTTTATCCTTAGTCAATCATAGCTTTTGATCACTTGGTTGACTATTTTCTTCAAATTTATTAGTAGATCAAAACTCTTTAAACACAGTCAATTCTACTATATTTGATCGATTTCAACTTGCTTCTCCTATTTTATTATAAACAATCATTGTTTTTCTATGATTGACACATGGATATTAATTTTTGGTGTAAACACAAAGTAAGAGGTGTAACAATCAATCACAAGATAATACATGTTTAGACAAAGATGCAATTAAATTTTTTATTATCATATTATCTTGTTGAACCTAGTGTAGGTAATCCGAGTTTGTTATGATAGTGAATGTTTTCTTTACGCTAATGAGGGCTGGAGGGCCGGGTTTTGATTTATCAGTGAAGCCACACAAGCCTTGCCAAATAAGAAAAGGTTCGATTTATTATGTACTATTATATTTCTTCTACTATAAACACGTGAATGTTTATTTTTTATGTAAACACAGAGCAAGAGGTCTAAAAAACAATCACATAAGATAATACATGCTTAGACAAGAATACAATTAAAGTGTTCATCATCAATCGATCTTGTTAGATGGAGTACATGTCATTCGGGTATGATGATGGATGCATTGTATGCAATAAAGAGGGATGATGGGCATGGTTTTGATCGATCAATGAAGCCACACAAGCCTGTTTAAAGACTTGATTTATGTCTTCCGGAATTCTATTAGTTAGTTTTAGGGATACATAATGATGAGCATAATAAAGTGGCAACAATGGGATGTCGTTGTATTTTTGTGGCCAGTTAAAAGAGAAGAGGTAGGCTATCATTCTTGATTGATAAAATTACGAGAGATTATCTAGGGAATTCATGAATGTTGTTAAGCAAAGGCTCTGATATCATATAAGATCAAGAGAATAAAATAGAAAGAAAAGGAGAATGAGAATTTGACGGAAAATATTTTTCCTTTTACCTGTGAGTTTTTGAATTAAATTCAACTGTTTTAGATAAATAAAAAGTTTAGATGTGTGTGTATTATTCCTAGTATAAATAAGAAAAATATAAAACATGAAAAATATATTTTCTTTTTATGATTAGAAAGTCCCTTATACCTTATCATCAATATTGGGCTCTAAAAATAATATAGTAATAGCATATATGTCTTTATATG
>Ga0325414_1002454_pt1 | contig 18798 bp, 13 predicted proteins | sample PopdelMetagenome_8_FD_206183 | JGI IMG/M metagenome (GOLD analysis project Ga0325414, IMG submission 206183) | Populus deltoides microbial communities from Bellville, Georgia, United States - Leaf-PdKOR-R3 | ecosystem: Host-associated > Plants > Phyllosphere > Phylloplane/Leaf | place: USA... | reverse complement strand
TCTCAGTTGCAACAACAAATGATTGATGCTCAATCTGAGATGGTAAATATAATGGGTGAATTAGCAGTTTACAACTCACAGCAACAGCAGCTACAACAAGAAATTAGAGAAAATGAGAGGTACAAGAACTTTATTGGCCCAATTCAAGTCAACAAGACACTTTGAATTTAGATCAACTGCTAAATCAGGCAAATGATTAGGAAAAATCCCACTTCTATCGACTTTCATGTAGGAGCAATTAATGCGGTCTAGATGATTTATAAACTAGTTTCTAGTGCATTTTTAAGTTTTTTGTTTACTCATGCTTGGGGGGGGGGGGGGGGGGGCAGAAAAGAATGATGGCCGTGGACTATAGACCTAAATTGCTTGTTTATACAAGTTCTGCTCCTAATTGTTTTGTTTCAATCTACCCCAGTGGATTTGGTTTTTAATTATTATGATAAGTACATAATTTCACCAAAATTTCTTTCCAAATTCCTTCTCTTTTTTTTTGAAAAAAAAATTCAAAAAAATTCTCAATCATGCGAAGGTCAAAAACCAAATGCTCAGTCAGTCCCCACCCTGTTTGCAATTCATTCAAATGTATGAGATTTGATCTTTGGTAAAGCTAGCATATCATATCATATGAAAAAAAAAAATTCAAATCGACCCAAGTAAGAATCCTCCAAGTATTAACAACTGGCTGTGGAAATACTAGCAACTGTTCAGTGAAACCTTAACGAAGATGGTTTGCATATTGTCAAAAATAACAAATACAGACAATATAGAAGTAGTATCAATATAGGAATCCATCATAAATATTCAACGACTGAGTTCATGATGATTAATCATCATTCTTTCTATAACACACCATTAGTCGAAGTGCTTAACACACCTGGTGATCATAGTGTTCCATCAGGGCTTAACTTAGCCAAAAAATCCTTTTCAAAGTCACTACGTGAGTCCTGGCATGGAAAGCACATGCAGAAACACATATACATTCAACTACAAGAAAGAGGGACAAATCCTCCTCAATGCAGAAACATATAGACATTGAACTACAAGAAAGAGGAACAAATCCTCCTCTGTGTACTATCATCATGTTCAGAAAATCCACTTTACTCGGGTCTTTACCCCCCCTTGCAGACGTAAAAGAAGTTTCAATAGAAAAGGCAAATCTAATTCTTTATATCTTATTTTACAATTCATGTAACCAGCGGACATAACACTAGATGTTTCCAGTTGTTTTACACAGTTACTGAAATATCATCTTACTACTATATTGGGGGTTAGTTTAGGTTTTACCATATCACCTATATGCAGCTATGCACGTTGAGCATATCAGTGTGTTACCTTTCATGAACTGGATGCCCTGTGTCAGGATATCAGTTTAATGAAAGCCCCCACTGGGGCATTAATGCATTCCTAGCAGTTCTGAATCTTCGAAATGGCTTTCTGAAGTACACAGATAGTGGAGTCTTTGAAACTGGAATGAGTTTTCCAACTGCGGCAAGAGGCCAGCTGTAAAAAGAAAACAGTAGTCAGGATGAGAAGTGATGATTTCACACAATAATACAGTATATACCTCAAAAAAAAACCTCGCAAAGCCTTCAAAACATTTAGTCACTAGCCAAGTAATTTGCATGCACAAGAATAATAGTAGTAACAAAAAGAAAAACATCCAATCACCTAACTCAGACCATCTAATTAAATGGCAAATGTTCCACAAAGCATCAAACCAAAAATGTTAGTAAAACAAGGCAGACTCAAGGTAGAACCAGGCATAACATAGTTGATATATCTCATCCTATAAAAACTGGTAATTTAACTAACCTGACAATGCCAATGGCAACACATATAAGCCATTGTTTCCAATTAAGTCTCACAGTTGTGGTAAAGTCTCCAGTGAATTCAATGAGGATTATCTGTAAAGCAATTAGCAGTGGCACTGTCAGTTCCCAGTATACTGCTAGTGAAAGGCCAAAAGAAAAGTAATGGCTGCTCACCTGAAGGATGACGGTAAATCCAACTATTCCCATAAATAAGTGGTTTTTTGTTACTCCTTTAAAGACATTTATTTCATCTGGCTTTCGAGCATTGAACTCATTGAAAACCTGTAAGTTAAAACAGTCAGCAAATGCAAGCTTTGCATCTTGAAAAGACAAAAATAACTTCTTTCCATGCGACATAGTAGGGAATGATAATGGCACTGGTTTCATTTCTATCTCAACAGACTAAACGAGATTCATGAATACAACAAATAATACTTTTAGTCAAGTGGCAAACTTACTTGACAGAGAACAAATGCATTGAATATCATAGTATTCTTCGCAATTGTAGCATGTTTCCTGTCATCTTGATTCAAGTGAAGAATACTCAAGCCCCGGAAGTTGAGTGCAAGGAGAACAGCAACTTGGTATAGAGCCTGAAATGGCATGAAAAGAATAGGTCATGAATATGCCGTAAAGCTACATTCGTACTCAGCCCATAGTAATCTCAGCATCTCTGGGATAACTTATTAGCATTTCAGAGAAGAAATACCTGTATGAGCAAGTTCCTCCACATGATGTTTGTTATAAGAGGTTCCCTAAAAAACCAAGCAGAAGATCACTATTCAGATCATCATCCATCAAAATTCAGAAAGAGTTGCAAATACATTGAAAACCATCATGCAACATCTACAATCACGATATGCAAGAGAATCCCATTACCATACTTCTTGGACAAGCACAAGTCAAAGACAAGTAAAATGACAAAGAACAAAGGATGAAGCCTGAAATATCTGTGCTTCAGTATCACCCTGTGTATTCTAACTTACCACTAATAGGTGTATAGGTTGTTTTAAATTTTAATGTAGTTAAATTTAACAATTACTCTACTTCTACTAACTAGGCCATACTGCCTGCAAATTAAAACAGAAATCATTTAATATCCTGAATCTAGAACCTAGGAAGACCTTGTATGTCCTGAGCTCTTTTCACAACCAAGAAATAAATTTCAGATGAGTGAAGTTGGCACCACAGTTTACAGAGCATGGAATAGATTGCTCAGCAAGTTCTCAACTTGACAAAGCATTGTATAGTTATCTTCAAAGCCAGAAATATGGTAGCAAAATATCTATGAAGAATGCAGCCCTTGTCATCAGAATAGAATAATAATAAGAAAATAATAATAAAATTGATCCACGTTGGATGAACTACAAAGGTGACAACGTCACAACCAATATTCAAAACAATAACAAAGCAAAATTCTACATTTTTTTCTGGTATCAGAAGGCATAAAGTAAAATTTTGTAGGATCTCAGATTCTCAAACATTTGGAAGTTCCTCGATGTCAAGCAAACCATAACGAGACTGAATTTAAATGGACTCCCACCATTTTCCTCAGCTGATGATCAAAATAAAAGCAACCTCAATTCCCTTTCTTTAAAATAGGACATGGTCAAACAAAAATCTATCCCCAAAACTCACCATCAATGGAAGGCCTAGGATCAACATAAAGAAACATTAAGCATCAAAATGCCACAGTATACATACCAGACAATTTAAGAGCCACATTAACTGCAGCTTGCATTTGTAGATTTATATGTCTACCGTAACATATTTGGCTAAGACATGGTACAAAGTACAAACCTTCGACCAACTGGTGTCCTATGCATAAGGTGGTCTGTTGGTGGTTCCGTCGCCAATGCAAGTGCCCCAAGTGTGTCCATGATAAGATTGACCCATAGAAGCTTTACAGCAAAAGTGAACAAGAATTAATATGTTTGATCATCATGAGACTGAATTTAGTTCAGCATCAAGAAAAATTTCCAAATTCAGGTATAACATCATCAATCCATTGAAATATTTTTTTTCTTGGGCTATATTTAAAATATGGAAGACACCCAGCATATCGTGTCTTCTGAATCAAACTTAAATGAGAAGTTGCAATCTAAACAATTCTGAAACATCCAGAGCATCCCTCCCACACCCAACCAAGAAAACTCTATATTTACTTACCATACCCACTGCAAATACAAACAATCCCTCACTATATTCCTTGAAATTAAGGCTATAAACATTCAACACATTGTACAAAAACAGATTTTTAAATAAAAGGCAGTTCCCCTCTATAAGATAGGGCCCATATTAGATAAAATTGATTAGAAACAAGTTCAAGATAAAATCAAGTTCTTTTCCCTCAGGTGTAATAAAATCAGTATACTTCAATATGCTACAAGTCAACTATTCTACCGATAAGCATGCATATAACCAGAGGTTTGGTCTGTCTTCTACATTGATAACATAATAAAACCAGTACACAGGCAAATTTGGAGGGCAATTCATGAGATTTTTAAAATTACTCGATCAGACCTGCAGTCATGAATATGCCATTGTGCTCTCTAACAGGCAAATTGATGCATATGCTAAGTTTAACATGATCAACTGAAAGAAAATGCATATGAGAGAGAGAGAGAGAGACCTGCACTGTATTTAGGGGAACATCACCAGAAGAGACTGCTGCAACAACGTTGATTACTAAAGCTCCAACATTAACAGTGAGCTGGAATTGGATAAATTTCTGAATGTTGGCATACACAGAACGCCCCCATCGGACAACCTACATGTGAAAGAAAAAAAAAGTTTGTGTAATGAATATTAAGACCATACTCTACTTGAATGTTAATTCAGGAAGGTATGAAACATAACTGAAGAAATTGGAGCCACAAGAACCTTTATCATCTATCACACACGAACAACTATTGCAAAAGGAAGACGACATGTTTATGAAGAAAACCAAAACAATAAACTATATTAATGGCATAAAAGCTATTTAATGGAAATATATTAATGTAATGGACATGAGAGTACAAGCACAACTTCCCAGCAAAAGGAGGCCTAAAGGTCTAACGCTCTGCAAACATGCAACATATTCCATGGTAGCAAGAAACCAAAAGGAATACAAGTTGCAAAGATGCAACTTCCAACCAATAAGTGCATGTATTGAAGTGTGAGATTCATTCAACTTCCAACCAATAAGTACATAGATTGAAGTGCGAGATTCATTCTTAAAGGAATGCTAAACAGAAAGTGGTGTTTTCTTCCTAAAGAAAGATGAACTCCAGCCCCAAGGAAAATAAGGCCTCCATGTCTAAGTGCTTTGCACAGATGCAACATATTACATGATAGTAAGAAACCAAAAGAATAGAAGTTGCATAACTTTCAACCTGTAAATACGTATATTGAAAAGCAAAGCATTGGAATACAAAGGAAAAGAAATGTGAAACAGAAAGGTGATGTTTTCTTTCTATAGAAAGATACACTCGAACTCCACCACACACCCCACCAAAAAAAAAACCCTTGATACCCGCGTAATTTTCTCATGTAAATAAGTCAAGTGCTTGCTAACCTTTACAACAGAAGCAAAATTATCATCCAAGATAACAATATCCGAGCTCTCTTTTGCAACTTCAGTCCCTTGAATGCCCATAGAAAGGCCTATATCAGCCTACAATACAACATGTTAAAAGTGCAGTCAATTGACATAGAAGCAATAAACAACTTGGAAAGTAGTGCAGATAAAGTTGTTGAGTACAAGACCATGTAGTACAAAAGGCATAGAAAGGAAAAGAATCAGCTTTAATCTGAGAAAGTTTTCATTGCATCCAGACACATAATGCATAAAATCTCTAACTGTGCAAGACATTCAAGCTCGTTACCTTTTTTATTAGATATAATATGGGGAGACTTTTCCCTAGGAACTAAAATGACTACTGGCACAAAATCTATCTCTAAGCAAAATACACAAGTTGCACTGACACAAATTTATACCTGTCTTCAAAATATTCCACAACATGTTGAAGAACGCATGTGTCATGGCTACATATAAATCAATGTTTTAGATATAAATGAACTAAAAGATATAACTAATGATCTGCTATGATATTGTTACAATTCTTATTTATCATACCTTTGTAATAGTCTACAATAGACACAGAAAACATTAATGTTCACACATCTAGACATTAGAAAGTTAATGTCTCTGAAACTAGAGGTCCAGTTCCAATGGTCACAATTGTTGCAACTTGAAAACATGTTCACGGACACAAGTTACCAAATAGCAAGCAAACAAAATGCCTTGCAATGTCTATACCATAGTTACAAACTCTACCAGATGCATCCAAACTTTTTGGAAATATCAAACCACATGTAAAAAGGAAACAGGGATGACAAACCTCATGAAGTGCAGGAGCATCATTCGTGCCATCTCCAGTCACAGCTACAACTTCCCCTCCCTTACGAAGGGCTTGCACAAGCAAAAGCTTGTCATTAGGAGATGATCTTCCCATCACCTACATATCATTACTCCTAAGTCAAACAATTTTTTATACTAAAATCAACAAAACCAGCTCTCTCAGCTTCCAAAGGTAATTATAAGCTAAACTTCATGAAAATTTCCACTTTGTGCAGTCAAAAAATTTGTGCTGTTTGGAACAAACCGTTATTTTCTTGGCAATTATTTCTCTTTCTTTTTCTGAATATGCACGGAATACTTTTCCTTCAATGATGTTAGGCTCCATAGCATCAGCCCCTGAACTGAGAATCCCACACTCCAAAGCTATTGCTTTTGCTGTTTGAATATTGTCTCCAGTGACCATTCGTACCTATGATTTCACAAACATATTATTCTGATTAGCCTTTTTCCCAAATCGTTTCATCATAATAAGCCATGGATGAGATAGATTTTACATACAAATAGATTTCATACAGGTACAAGAAATGCTAAAATTTGAGCAACAAATGCTCTTGTCCCAGTAAGGGTTTTTGAAATTCCAAGAGGGGCAAGGTGCTAAGGCAACAGCTAGTCTTGCTTTGTCTCAGTGCACTCCAAAGTAGGAATATGCAATAGTCTTTCAAAATAACCATCTACATTCCAGTTGCTTTGGTATAAATTAGTTATTCTAGCTAAACCATGGTGTTCATCAATGAAGTGTATAGGGGCATCTCATTGCAGATACAAAGAGATAGAAAGCTTTGTACCTCTAGTTTTTTGTTTTTGTAGTGGTTTATAGGAGGATATCTCATCCTCTGTTTCCTTCTCTTCCATTTTTTGTTAATAATGTTATTTTCCTAATTCAGTAAAGGTCACTTTGATTGACCATTAAACATAACAAACTTCAGCCTTCTAAGCATCATCCGTTAATGCATATGATGGCATGACAATTTTCATAAAGTAAAATTAAGACATGATTTCTGTAATTAATAAACAACCTTTACACCAGCTGCTGTGCAAATTCTCACTGCATCTTTTACACCTGGGCGACAAGGATCCTGCACAGGAATGCATTAGCTAAATACAAGTAAAGCCTAAACACCTATTAAAGTTGACACTTATGGACAGGCTAAGGAAAACTTGAGTTAATTTATATATCAGAAAAAAGAAACAATAAAACTTTTGATAGTTCAATCAAAGCATGAAACCTATATGTTCTACATGCAGTCAAAACCAAAAGAGCTCCCATGCTAGTAGTGCAAAGATGATCGATGAGGCTTCTTATAAATGTGAATGGGTGGAGATAAATGACATCTAGCATCTAAAGCATATCTACACCGATAACCTTATATCATGGTCAACTTATTAATTATGGAGAGAGAGATCCACATAATCCAAAAGAGAAAAAGAGAAGGTGTGAAAATGCACACCTTGATGCCAACAATAGCAAGCAAAACAAGCTCATCTTCAGGCAAAACCCATTTTCCTAAGCTCTCTTCATCAGTAGGAACTTTGTCCAATTCATATGGTCTGTATGCAATAGCAACACATCGCAAGCTGCAGGCAGCCATGTCATCAATAGCGACCTTAAAAAAATCCTGCAAGGGGATTTACAAGAGGAATCGTCACCCGAAAAAAATAGCAGTCACATGTTAAGAGATTCTAAATTACTCTCTTACCTTTGCATGGAAACAGTTCAAATGATGGCTTATTTTATGATCTGATGCTGTGTGTTTCATGCAACTAACTCAAAATATTACCATTTTTAATTTAACAAACCACTGGTCCCTAAAATGCAAACTTCAGATAGAATCAAAATTTTAAATTAAAAAGCAATGACCTTCCAGTATGTGTGCTTCGTATAAAACCTATGGAAACCAGCTTTAAAACAATTTCAGCAAAAGAACACTCACCATTTCTTTATCAATGGATTGCAATGAACCGTTTGAATCAAGATATCCAGTACAAGAGGCAAGAACCATCTCAGCTGCTCCCTTCCAGTGTATGTGAACTTTAGAATCAGCCTGCCAAAATAAAATGGTGAACGAAAGTTTATCAGAATACAGCAACTTATTACTTAGTAGTGCACAGGTTAAGTGATGAACACAAATGAGAGATCTTGCACTCATAAAGTGTGCAAGAAGATTATGGCATGCTTCAGGCATAGAGCATTGTCAATCCTTAAATCAATGAAGAAATAATGCTTTAGCAACAGGCAAATCAATGGCAACATTTTCCATGCATCAGGTTCCAAACAGGTAAATCAACAGCAATATTTTCCATGCAACAAATGCAAAATGATAGAGGAGAATATTATGACTGATACCAAACGCCAGATCAACTTGTGATCACCAAAGTCAGGGGCAAAGTTAGATTGAAGAGAATACCGTTTGTATTGCAACACCACCTCGCTTCTTCTCGGAATTAAAAGGGAAAACATGCAGAATTTTGGACTCTGCTCTAAGAACATCAAACTTCATCCCCAACTGATAACAAAATTAAGAAAACAAATATGAAAATGGTAAGTGTGATATGCTGGACAGTGGACTAATATACTCAATATAGACAGTGGAATATGGTTAGAGGTTGTGCCTTGACTGCCCAAGAGAGGATAGCCTTTTCAGTTGGAGATCCAGTAATCTCTACGTCTCCACCATCCTGCCACAGTAGCAGTCAACAACAAATTTCATTCTTTCAAGGGAAATATGCTCTCAAAGTAATCCACGATGTCCAAGATAAAAAAAGGTTATCAAACTAGAAGTCAGGAAATAATATATACAATGATTAGATTAAGAGAGAGCACGAGAATAATCAACAAAAGCAAAGAACAAAAGCAAAAGAGAGTGCTACCTTGGGAACAAACACATTGCCTGTTGTGTTATGTGCAATACCCTCACATAACAACAAGCCAGCTTCTGACTGCAATTGTGAGGGGTCATCTGGTGGGTTTTTCTTCTGATTCCCAACATAAGCCTCAACCACAGTCATCTGTAAAGTGAAACATCCACAAATCAAACCCAAGCACAGAACACGGCATGCCTGCTTCACTAAGTAATCATGCTCGTGCTCCCTACAGTGAAACCCACCTGATTCAAAGTCAATGTTCCAGTCTTATCACTGCAAATTGTTGTTGAAGAGCCCATAGTTTCACATGCTGAAAGCCTACGAACCTGAATATCTATGCTGTTAGACAGGGATGTTTCACAAACTAGAATTCAAATCAGAGGGAATTATAGAAGAAAATGACTTCGATGAAAATAGAGAAAGATACTTGCCAAGGCTTTATCAGCCATCATTTTCCGCATTGAATATGCCAGACTGCGACGCAATAAAGCACAAAAATATGATGAAAATGGATATGAGATACTGATCACTAGATAGCATGCACTAATATTATAGAGATGACTGTCACTTACGTCAAGGTAACAGCCAATGGAAGTCCCTCAGGAACGGCAACAACCACAATCGTAACCTACATGATTATACATTTAGTAAGGAAATTACATAATACATAAATATAAAATGAATCCAGGGACTTCACTTACTGCAATGGTAAGTATTTTTATCACTCCGTCTACTGCTTTACTGACTGTTGTCTCGCCTTTGATAAACTGGACACTTCCATCTGGATTTTTTGTATTTCCAGTAAAATATCTAACAGGTATAATGAGATTGTAGCCGGTAAGTTGGTATACAGGCAATGTAACAGTGACTAATTGAATAATAACATTTACCCTACCGGCCCAAAAGGACAGCAAGCACAGAAAGAGCTACAGTAAGCCCCGCAATGCCTATAAAAGTTGCGAGTCCATTCAAACGTACCTAACACGGTCATTAAAGGATAACCTTAAAGCTGCAGCAAATTACATTTATTGATGCTAGATACAGTTGAAGTAACAAGAATTGAGATGAAACCTGCAAGGGAGTTTCTTCACCAGTATCCTCTGAGATACTTGCCATCAACAAACCCCATTCAGTATTGATTCCAACACCAGTTACCTGAAAATGGGCCAAGAAGAAATGAGCCTACAAGGTGGTAAATTCATATAACAAATACCAGATTATTTTTCAAATAAAAGGAAATGCTGCTGTTAATTACAATGGACAACAAAAAAAGGAAAAGGAGAGGTGCTTCATAAAAATAACTCAGAATCATCATGATCATGCTTAAAAGAAAACAGAATGTAAAACTGCGCTTTTACCAGCATAGTGCCAATACCATCTGCTACTTTACAACCAGACATCAAAAAGGGAGCATTCTGATCCTTGTGAACCTACAATAGAGAACAGACTGGTAATAATAGATTTCAACTATCAAGAAATTACAGAACCAGATGAGTAGCGAACTCACAATTTTGCTTTCACCGGTCATGCTAGATTCATCTATTGCAAGAGAATGGCCACTAATCAAGATTCCATCAGCTGGAACCTGAGTGAAACACCTCAAGATTTGTATAGTTAATTTAAGTGATTCAAAGCATCGTAAAACTAAATTCATCAGGAATAAACCTCACCTGGTCTCCTATTCTAAGAGGCACAACATCACCAACTACAATATCAAATATTGAGATTTTCATAATTCTACCACCTCTCATGACCTGCAACAATTTCAGATATTTCCATTCCTTTAAACACCAAACGCTAGAAGATAGAAAAATAAGCAATAAAATATTTTCATCACTTTATCGCATACCTCTAATTGTATGTTTTGTTTTTCCTTATTTAAATTTTGAAACTGCAGAGATTGACGGTAATCACTAACAGCTAGAGATAAACAGACAAAAAACAATAGTTAGAAAAAAGAAAAATCAATGCTTGGATAAAATAGCACATGGAGTTGAATGAGTGGGCCCAATAGAAGTTTTTCCAGAAATGATGAGAGAGTGGTTCAGTACTGAAGAAAAGTACAAGAAAATAATATCAACATCGTTTAAAATTCATTTGGAATGCAGGAGGATGAAAGTAAACAAAACATGAAGTCTTTGACATAACCATTTCAAAGCCATATAATCAGATGGATACTAACTTTCTAAAACTTGTAACATCCAAACTTTCATACATGGCTACCTTCTGCTAGCATTGAAAGAAGAATGAATTTGATACCTGTAACAATTATGACAAGCATAACAGCAAAAGAGATGCTCGCCCCATCATACCATCCATGTGACAAACCCTATGAGGAACAAGAAGTGTGAACAAGATATCAGTGTAAACAGGAAAAGGTCTGAAAAAGAATAAAAGGTGAGGAAGATCTACCCAAATAATGCACTGTGCAAATACTCATAATAGTTACTGATATAGAACTTGCATCCTTAGCTTAGTCAAGCTAAAACACAGAAATATAGAGTTGTTTTGTTTTATTTATTAAGGATAGAATAGTATTTTTATTTTCTTTTAGGTTTAGCCTATATATAATCTCTTTGTATTTAGGTAATCCGATTCTTTTTAGATTATTGTGATAACATCATGCAATATCAATGAAATCATAGTCTCCTCCTCTTATTTTTATATTTCTCTTTCATTTCTTTGGATTGTTTTAACATGGTATTGAAACATGGTTTCATGAAAAGAAACTTAATCCCGAGCACAGCTTTCACATATCCAACTTCAAGGCAATATTTGTTTAGTTTTTACAATCTAGTATTTTGTTTTCCTTTCGTTTGCATTCTAGTTTTCTTTGTTTTTTTATGGCTACTGAAAGAGATGATTCGCTTCAGTCTGTGAGTGTGATGTTAGATGGAAAGAATTATTCGTGTTGGAGTTATGTGATGAGAAATTTTATTAAATATAAAAAGATGTTAGATATGTTAGTGAAACTTTTGTGATACCTAGGAATACTGATAAGGGTTATGCTGCTTTGATAGATGCCTGGGAAGCAAACAATGCAAAAATTATTACTTGGGTTAACAATTTTGTTAAGCATTCCTTAGGTACACAGTTAGCGAAGAATGAGACAACAAAAAAGTTTTAGGATTATCTACAAAGGTTATTTATACAATCATATTTTGCAAAGCAGTATCAATTAGAGAATGGCATATGAGCTCTTCACCAGAAAAATATGAGTATTCAGAAATTTTATTCTACTATGACAGATCTTTAGAATCAATTGACCTTTATAGAATCGACAAAATTAAAGGCATGTGGTGCCTGTATTGCTCGTAGAGAACAACAACGATTGGTACATTTTTTAACGACAATTTGCAATGATTGTGAAGGACTTGGAGGTTCAATTTTGCATCGTTTTTCATTGTCTTCTATTGACTCGGTTTTCAATGCGTTATTGGTTGAAGAAATACGTCTCCACTCTTATTCTGAAAAAAGAAATTCTTTCTACTTCTAATCCTTCTGTGCTAGCAGTACCTTCCAAGTCATTCTCTAATAATTTAAATAAGCCTTGCACAATGGTTGTCTTCGACAAGTGCAGTTTCTCCAAGTAGAAAGGTCATTGGAAGGCTCAGTGTCCCAAGTTAAGATGGCAAAATCAAGCTTTGAAGTCTAGCAGTCAGTCACAATTTAATGCTCATAAACTACCTCAGGGCTACAAACCACCACACCACAATATTGCAGCAGTAGTTTCTTCATGTACAGATACTCTTGAGCAAAATGACTTTTCTGGAAAAAAGCATGAGCACATTGTTGAAACTGCTCGTTCTCTCTTGTTGTCTGCTTTTGTTCCTAGAGTGTTTTGGGGAGAAGCTATTCTTACAATTATAGGTTTGATTAATACAATTTCATCTTATCATATTAAGTTTTTCTCATTTCAAAAAGTTGTCTAAGTATGCCCGTGATTATTCCATCTTTAGAGTTTTTTATTATGCTTGTTTTGTTCTTCGTTCTCATGTAGAATGTGGTAAGTTGTCCTCTAGATCTGCTATTTGTGTCTTTCTTGGTTATGGTGAAGGTAAAAAAAAGTATTGTTTTAATCCAATAACTCAGAAACTTTATGTCTCGTCATGTTGTCTTTCTCGAGCATATACCTTTCTTTTCTATTCCATCTATTACTCATAGCTTGACTAGATCTGATCTTATTTGTATAGATACTTTTTTTGAAGATTATGACAGTTTATTGTCTCGAGTTCCTAGTACTTCAAACATCTCTTCTCATGATCGACCCATTCGTAATGATCATTTTGCGGATACTAACATTTTACTCTCCGGTACACCTAAAGCTTCCTTTTCTTTTATAGTCCCTTTAATATAATTTTCAATAATCTATGATAAGTCGGATATTCTGCAGGTTCTTTATTTATGTTGTATTTCTTTGGATTGTTTTAGCAAAACACAATAAACAGAAATAATAGAAACCAAGCACACCTCTGTCTTGATTCCCAATCCCAGTGATGCTATGGCAGCTACAATCAAGATGATGAGGGTTAAATCTTGCCAAGCTTCCCAAAGGAACCTCTGCAATTAAAATTAAAGCATGAGGTAAGCAAAATATTGGTAATTAAGAAGAAGATAGCAACTCAAACCACATATTATACCAAAAAACCACGTCCTTTTTTCTGGGGATATCTATTTGTTCCAAATGTGTTCATACGCTTTATCAAATCATTCTCATCTCCAACAATACCGGTGGCAAGATTGGTTTTCAGCATATTTGACAACCCTTTAACCTGATTGAGGAAGAGATGACACACACTGTAAACAAGTTTACACGTAAAATTGTGTAAAACAAGGAAAGCATATTCGCAATTGACTTACGCCACCACATTGATGCAGAGAATAAATATTATGATCCCTGGTCATTGAAGCGAGCTCTACAAGTCCAATTGCATAATCACCTGTAACAGTTGGAGGTGTAGCTGAGGTACCCAACACTAGAGAAGCAAAAACAAGTTAATACAAAAAATCTATTTAAATGGAAAAGGTACAGCCCAAAAACTCCAAAACAGCAGACTACAATATGTTCAAAAAAAATCCAGAGTCTCCACATATAAACTCATTTGACTACATCAAAGTAAGATTCTGAGCAGTGAGAAGATGATTAAAAAAGTATTACAGAGCAACATACCAATTTGTTGTTCACCCGCCAACCGAAAGAGTAATGCGGCCTGAAACAACAAATAACTGTTAATCAAGAAATAAGACAGCCTCAAGTGCATGATGAGAAGCTCGCTAATGTTAGAAAAATCACCCTTATAACTTGCGCATGGGATCTGACCATCCTTCTTCTTTGCTCTTTCTCTTCTTCCTTTTTCAAGTCCAAGGTGTACCGAAAACGCCGTGAAGCATTTAACACAAGTGCTGCTTGCTGCAAAAGACACGAACAACTTTAGTTGCAACCCAAGAAAAAACAAATACAAATCAAACTTGCAAGAAAAAATGTCCAAACCTACACCAGATTTGGCATCCATTGCTTAAAAAAGGAATCACCAAGTGGATGAAACCAACAACGAAAATAGAGTCAACATCAACTCTAAACTCGAAAATGCATTATAATTCCTAAAGGCGAACTTATTCCACATGATAATAAAGGCAGGTATCCTATAACTTTGAGTATTCATATTCAAAAAAATAGAAATCTATACATATTCTAACTACATACAAAACTATCTCCCTCTCCCTCTCCATCTATAAACAGTCAACCATCATTCATCTAAATAAATAAACATCATCCAACGCAAACGAAACTCAAAACACCAAATGCGTCATCTATAAACCAGAGATAAAAATCCATTCAGTAATGATAATAATAATAACAGCAGACATGCAGACAATGCAGCATTATAATAACAATGATAAAATAACAATAATAAAGAAAAAATATCCACCCTCCATCGGCGAAGAATCTCGAGAGGAGCGTTTTTGGTATGAGCGATATCAAAAGGATCGTCGTCGTCGTCGTCATCAAGTTCAAACTCCTTAATAGGTTGCCCCACCTCCAAGTCATCAGTCTTCCTAGGGGATGCCGAAGACGGCAGCAACCCGTTGGATGAACAGCTGCTTCTCGTGGTCATTCTCTCTTCTTTGGATTTGGCTTCTTCTTCTTCGATTCTCCTCATCTGTTATCTTTGTTACGACAACAAACACAGAATATAGAGAATTTAATGTCGCGTGGAGAGATGGCGCATGAAAATCCCGACGGTTGTTGCAGCGGGAAAAGGATAGGCCACCACCGCCAGCTCCTCAACTCCAAAATATACGTGTAACAAACCAACGCACCGTAAAATCAAATCAGTTAACAAATAAAAATAACGGAAACAGATGAGAGGGTGGGAGAGAGAATGTTGGAGTGATTGGGTGGTGTGAGAGGTAATGTCGGAGGCGTAAGTTACGGAGGAAGTTACTGTTAGGTTTTGTTAGATAGAGAGATTGAACAAACTTGTAACAGAAAGAAAAGAAAAAAAAAAAACAACAGCAACAACAACGATGATATGATATTAAGTAGTTAAAAAAAGAGTTGGATACGGTAGGTTAGGTTACCATGACGGCAGGTATCGGGTGGTTTTGGTGGCGGGGAGAGAAAAATCGGTGGCTTTGGGGAACTAATCGACAGCTCATGGGAAGTGTGTGGGTGGAGAGAGAGCTAGTATTTTTGTTGAAAACTGACAATAGGAAACTTCCTGGAACCCGCGCGAACCTCTGATTTTTTTTTTATTCCCTGTGATTTTAATTGTTCTATTTCGATCCCTAAAGTTTAGCATGTGTTTATTCTTGATCGTAGATTGTCCTTGTTGACTGCATTGGTTTCTTTTTTCATGGTTCTCTCTAGAAAGGGGGAACACGAATTGTCTAGCAATGGAGGCTTATGTGAGGGAAGATTGGGATAATTTAAGAGTTAAAAAACAAAAGATAATGTAATGGGAATAATGCAAGAGCTTACAGGATTTTTTTCTGCGAGATAAGCTTTAATTTGAAGGGTTTAATTTAAAAAATAAAGTTATAGGACTAAGATATAATTTCTTAAGAGCTTGGTTTCATGGCCATCGCATTCAATATAAAAATGGTGTTTTGAATGTGTTATGATTATTTTTTAAAGTGTTTTTTACTTGAAAATACATTAAAATAATATTTATTTTATTTTTTAAAAATTATTTTTAACATCAGTATATCAAAATGATCTGAAAATACCAAAAAAATATTAATTTTAAAAAATATAAAAAAATTAAATTTTTCAAAAATATTTTTATTATACATAAATAAACAGCGTTTGAACTCCGTCCTATTTCATACAACATCTTAAAGGGTAAAATGTCTACGAGCTAGTCGCGATGCATAATTTTCATGTACTATGGGTGTTTGTTTTTGAGGTGGAGGTGGAGTTTTGTATGTGGGACTCACCAAAAAAGCTAAGAAAAGCAATAAAAAATAGCTTTTATGATTGAATTTTGTGTATAAATAAGTTGTACCCAATCTCAAACTCAACCACAAAAACTAAAACAAACACTTCTTGAAGAGCTTCGAAAGGCTAAAATAAACAAAATCGCGGTTTGATCAAAAAAATAAAGCATAAACTTTCGGCTAACTTGACCAGGAATCTTGACATTTGTTTCGATCAGGTCATAAACTTAGCCTGTACGCGTACTAGTATCCAAAACATCCCACCTGGACCTTTTTTGTTTTTTTAAAAAAAAACAAATGTATGTGTCTGGATAGATATAAAGGTTAGTGATCAGTGTTGATGTTGTCGTGACTTTCGGGGACTGCAACGTACATCACCTTCTCTTTTTTCAAGTTGTGATCGGAAGAAGTGTGAAGTCCTTTCCCCTCCACGAGAAAAATGCGAAAGGATGGGAAGAGATTGCCTGAAAATGAAAAACAGTGACATGTTTAGAAAAAAAAATTAATATTATTTTTTAATGATTTTCGTGTATTGATATTAAAATAATTTTAATAAAATAAAATAAAATATTTTGAATAAAAATTATTTTAAAAAATAATTATTACAACCTCTCTAAATATTTTTAATATGTCATTTCGCATGAACGTGTGAACGTTACAGATTTAAAGAAGAAGAAAGGTGGGGATCGATTGTGATTGATTTATTGCTTTGTAAGCGTGTTAGTCAAGCAATTATTATTGTCAGCACTTGGACACAACTGTCCTTGTTGACTTTATTGATTCTTTTTTAGAGGTGAAACTCCAGTTCTTTATATGGATTTTATACTGTGATATAAAATATTTAAAATATATATATTTAAAAATATATTAAAATATTTTTTATTGTTTTTTATATTAGCATATTAGAATTAAAAAATATTAATTTAATATTTTTTAAATAAAACATATTTAAAAACAAAATTTACTGCACTCCTAAATAAATGAAGGCATGTGTGAAAAAAAAATTATGCCAGTTTACAAGTTAAACAGTAAAGAAAAAGGCGGCAAGGATAATACATAAATTTTTAAGATTTTTTATATGAAAGAGTTCTTCGTTTCGGGGATACAATTAAAAAAATTCAAGATTATAAAACTAAATGTAATTTTTAAAATGTTTAGATGCTATAGTCTCATCCCAATGCTTAGTCTAGTCTCGTCAGTTGAATGATTATGCGAGATGATAAGGTGGAGAAACTCACTCAACTATTGCTATCATAGCCTCACATTTCAAGGGTAATGACTCGTTGGTTTATATACTTCCTAAATTACCCTTAACCTCTCCACCTTTGTTGTCTTTTTTTTTTCTCGTTCATGTCATTGTTTCATCTTCTTTTTTAGATCCAAGATAGCTTCCATCAAACAATTTTCACAAATCTATCATCCATGTATTGAGCTCCGACACATGGTATTCCTGAGCTTAGTCATGCACTAAACTAGAAGTCTATAGGTATGGCAAGTTGTTGAACCATCATTCATAAGCTCAGCCAAGTGCTAAGCAGGGACGTTTGTGAGTCTTACAAGTTTCTAGACTTGCTGTCATTATGAGCAGCTATACGCTGAACACAAACACTCTCTAATAAATAAAGATCTATTATCTTGATGAGATCATAAATCAAATATATTTTATTATAATAAAATTGTATATCAAATATATTTTATCATGATGGAACAAAGATATTTTGCAGACAAATCAATTATACAGCCATGAACTTTATCGGGGACTGAAATGCACATTACCTTCTTCTTTCAGGATGCAGTTAGAGTAGGAACAAATACAAAGTCCTTTTCTCCGTTTGTTTGCTGGAAAGTAGTTTCCTTTTGAAAAGTGAATTCTGGAGAAAGTGAATTCCTGGAAAGTATTTTCCGATGTTTGGTAGTGTAATGAAAAATAAGTTGGAAAACATTTTTCAGTGTTTGGTTATGTCATGGAAAATGAGCTGGAAAATAACTTATTAATGTTTTATTTTTCTCAAGTTTATTAAAATAATGAGGAATAAATCTTACAAATTAAAAGGTTGAATGAGAATGAAATTGAAAAAAAATATAATTTCATAAATTATCTCAAATAAAATAAATAATAATCAAAATAATAGAAATCAAATCTAAAAAATTAAAAAAAAATAAAAGGCGAATAAATTAAAATAATAATAATTAACATTTCATAAATTATTTCAAATAAAATAAGTAACAATCAAAAGAATAAGGACCAAATTTGATAGATAAAAAATTTCAATAAAAAAA
>Ga0325414_1002453_pt1 | contig 18803 bp, 9 predicted proteins | sample PopdelMetagenome_8_FD_206183 | JGI IMG/M metagenome (GOLD analysis project Ga0325414, IMG submission 206183) | Populus deltoides microbial communities from Bellville, Georgia, United States - Leaf-PdKOR-R3 | ecosystem: Host-associated > Plants > Phyllosphere > Phylloplane/Leaf | place: USA... | reverse complement strand
TTTTTTAAAATTGTATTTTTTTTAATTTCATCCTTCAATATTTGGTTGGTTATGAATTTGAATTCATTGTTTTTTTAATAGGGTGATCTCGATCTCATTACTCGGGTCACTAGTCTGAAAGGATAACTTGACTTAACACTAGTCTTATTTTTTTTAATCATTTTTACACTAGTTTTCTTTTTAACTTCATCTTTCAACATTGAGTTTGTTGGAAATTGGGTTTCATGATTTTCTTTGCTTTATTTTCTTTGAGGTTATCCTGACTCATGATCTAGGTTTCACTTTTAGTTAATTAGCCTAAGTTAACTCAAGTTTTTTTTATTATTATTTTTTTAATATTGAATATTTATTTTGGTTTATTCCTTTAACATTTGGTTGGTTTAAGAATTGAGTTTCATAATGTTTCTTTTTTTTTTTTGTTAGGTTATTTCATTCGCATGATTCAGCTTATAAGGTTTGACAAACTTACCTGGGTTTGCTAGTGTTTTATTTTTTCGGGTCTTTTTATTATTATTTTTAATTTTATCTTTCTATATTTTGATTGTTGGGAATTGAGCATCTTATTTCTTTTTTAATTTTTTTTACATGAGGTTATCCCGGTCTCACGATTTGAATGCATTATTTCTTACTTTTTTAAAAAGACATTAGTAACGCTTAAACATCGTTCTTTTATGTTAAAACAATTTTAGTCTAACCCACAACGTAACGTGAGTCATCGGTCACAAAATTATTTTGTTAGCTAGTTCATAAAATTACCTATTATCATTTCAAGGAATCAATTTTTCCCTTACTATTATCAAATATTTTTAGTGTCATCCTTTAATCCAACCTTTAATAAGAATAAATAACAAAGCCATCAAACTATACTCACTTGCCACACAAGTATTCTGTTATGCTATGAAAATGGAGGGAAACTGTAATGACCTGGCTTTTTCAAAGTCAAAATCGGTTGTGAATTTTTTTTTGTCATTAGATTATTAATGCTTTCACAATATCATTCTGCGAATTTATAAATGTGTTCCATTCATTAGTAAGGCATAACCAACATAGGATAATGTAAATCAACATCCCATAAATAATGATAGCACACATTCTTGCAATGGTATTTAGGGGTTTATCGTAATATAATTTATTTCTTAGTGTAGTACAATACTTAAATGATTTCACGATACAACATTCTCATAAAAAAGAATACCACACACATGAATTTGTAACATCATGTTTACACGTCCATATATTCGTGTTAGTGTTCCATTACAACTATCGATACCAGTCATTCCAAAAGTGTCGAATGGTAACTATACAACTAGTACATTCATTCCTATAAAATACATAACATCGATAACAAGTGAATATGGTTGTTTTCAAAAGGTGTGAGCCATGGAACAAATTTCCTTACGCACCATGTTGGTGTAATATCTCTATTACAACACAAGATAATTTCAAGTATTATAATTAATTTAAAAACATAGAAATGGATAATTAAAGGAATATTAATGTTACTTTTCATTTATAGCCCAGAAGAGTATAATTCTTTCATTTCTCCCTATTTACGTAACACCACCCTTAATAATTCGTCTATTATCGAGATTCATTAAAATAATCAAACTCGATCATCCATCTCAAATACCATTAACTGAAACTAACCCTCGAATTCAAACCGATTATCACTCTAGGAAACTCTTAACCGAAGCTAATCATCAAATGCAACCCGGTCATCCTCCTAGGATGCCATTGGTCGAAGCTGATCAACAATCATAACCCAACCATCTATTTCGGATGTCATTAACCAAAGCTAATCAATCAAATGTTTCATATGCGGTTTATGAAATCACTATAATGTGAGAATTTGTAAGGCTCATTCAAATGATTAATAACAATTTGAAATTCACTATAACATAACAGTAGACCCTTCGTAATACTCGTATAGTCATTCCATAATAGTTTAGTGTTCAGTATAACACAATAATAGATACTTTATAATACTCAAACAAACATTCCATAATAGTTTAGTATTCAATATAACACAATAGTAGACCCTTCGTATTGCTCACACAACCATTCATGACAATTAATATTAGTACAACACAACAATATATCCTTCATAATACGGATACAAACATTCATAATAATTTAATACTTTGAATAACACAACAATAGATCCTTCACAATACTCATACAAACATTCATGACAATTACATTCAGTATAATACAACGATAAATCCTTCATAATACTCATACAAACATTCATAACAATTTAGCATTATGTAGAACACAACAATAGATCATTTACAATACTTATACAAACATTTGTGACAACTAACATTTAGTATAATGTAACGATAGATCCTTTGTAATACTCATATAACTATTCGTGATATTCATGATAGTTTAGTATTCCATATAGCATAACAATAGATCCTTCATAATAAATTCACTTCAAAAACTAACGTTACACTAAAGGGCGTGGAAGTCACCTACCTGCTCCTTCCATGAGATGTCCTTGTTCGGTTGCGAATCAGGTCTCAGTCGCACCACCTAACAAATCAATGGTCACAAATCACTACATTTGCATTTCAGTAACACACGACTCATCACCATACAAATTTTAAGAATACACATGGTCACATTCTAGTGTTCATATATCATAACCATACAATGCAATCATTTTAATCATTGAACCAATTCTGATATGTAATTTATCGTAGAAATTCGTCAGTGACATGATTCGCTGGTGACGCAGATTCATCAGTGAACTAATTTGATGGAACACATAATCATCAGTAAAACTATTTCACTGGTGATAGAGTCGTCAGTGAATTGATTCGCTGGAACACAAAATCATTAGCAAAACTAGTTCGCTAGTGACACAAAATCGTCAGCGAAACTGGTTCGCTGGTGACGCAAACTCATTAGCGAACTGATTCGCTAGAACACAAAATTGTCAGCGAAATTAACTCATTGATGTCCCTTATTTTGCAGAAATCACCAGTACGTGCAAGCCACTACTGACACAAAAATCATTGATGAAAATTAAGTCACTGTCGACTCAGAGATCGTCGATGCAACACAGTTTTGCAGTTGACGCTGAAATTATCAGCGCATATTATTTATGATTGACGCGGAAATCTTTGATGAAAAATGAGTCATGACCAACTCAGAAATTGTCAATGCAACACAGCTTCACAGCTGATAATGAAATCATTAGCATATATGGTTCACAGTTAACTCATAAATCATTGATGGGAATTGAGTCGCTTCCAACTCAAAAATCATCAATGCAATATGATTTCACAGCTGACGCTGAAATCGTCAGCACATATAGTTCACAGATGACTTAGAAATCATTGATGAAAACTGAGTTGTTGCCGACTCATAAATCATCAACGTAACATGATTCCACAGCTAACATTGAGATCGTCAGCACACACAATCATGCCTTCAAAGCTCTAAATTTCATCATGCTAAATCATCAACACAACCTCCTAATCAATACACATTACACAAGGATGTCATTTCCACACCATGTTCAGTCCCTCTAAGGGTCATGTAGGGGGGTTTCCTTCATTGTTTCCCCCTCTTCCCCTTGGCTGGACATTGTTGTCCATTGGCCCTTAATCTACACATGAAATTTATCATATTTTTATCACAAACATATCATAACATCTTGTAGCAATTACACCTTCATTCACGTAATACATAAACATGCAAATTTCAAGGTTTAAAGACAATATAATTCTGCAAATAACCTATTTTTGGGTCCCCACACAAAAAGGGAGAAAATACAAAAAAAGAATATATATATATATATATATATATATATATGAGAAAAGGTGGTCAGGGAATCCAGAAAATGGTCAAAATTTGGTTGAGTAGGTTCAAATACGAAGATTGAAATCAGTAAATCGTTGACTGATAAGAGCCCTGTTGACAAGAAAAATTCAATTAAAGGAAGAAAACTCTAAAATCAGATGCTTATGAGATTAATTAAATTTTATTGAAGGTTTAATTGAATTCATGGAGGGTTGGATTGCAAGAAAAATTGATTTTTAAGTCAATTTAAGCTTTGATTGGAGAAAATTAAAGTTTTGGGGTCAAATTATAATTTTTAAAAGTTGATTTGGTCAAATTATGAATTTAATTGCATATATATTGAAGTTTGAAGGCTAATTAAAGACTTGATTGAAAAAATCCAAAACTAGGACCAAACTGGAAAAGGCGTGTAAATAAAGGGACTAAAATTGACCGAATCGAGGGCCAAATAAAAAAAATTTAAAGTTTATTGATCGATTGAGGGTCAAATTATATAAATTCAAAACCAGGGACCGAAGGAAAAAAGGCTATGAAACCTAGGGTTTGAATTGAAGTTCGTCAAGGGTGAAATTGAATAAAATTAAAAGTTTTATGCCTATCACAAGTGTAATTAGAAAGAAATCACAAATCAAAGGACTAAACTGTAAGTGTCCAAAATGGCACCATTTTGAAGATGACTATTCATCTTCTTCTTCAGAGAGGTCGCCCAAGGGGCCTCATTTCCACGGTGTTTGACGTCTTGTTTCTCCCCCAAATTAGATGAAGCTTGCACGTCTATGTGATTTGGGTGGGGAATACATCTCTAATAAATTTTGTGAGTTTATTACCTTAGATGGAACCATTCACCAAACTTCATGTATAAATACTCCTGAGCAAAATGGAGTTGCTGAAAGAAAACATAAGCATATTGTCGAAATGGTTTGTTCTCTTTTATTGTCTGCTTTTGTTCCTAGTGAGTTTTGGGGAGAAGTTGTTCTTACTGCTTTAAGTTTGATTAATACAATTTCATCTTCTTATATTTTAGGTTTTTCTCATTTCAAAAAATTATATAGGTATGCCCATAATTATTCCTTCTTTAGAGTTTTTGGTTGTACTTATTTTGTCCTTCATCCTTATATAAAATGCAATAGATTGTTCGCTCGATCTACTATTTGTGTCATTCTTGGTTATGGTGAAGGTAAAAAAGGGTGCCATTGTTTTCATCCAATAGCTCAAAAATTTTATGTGTCTCGTCATGTTGTCTTGCTCAAGCATATACCTTTCTTTTCTATTCCATCCACTACTTATAGCTTGACTAGATCTGATCTTATTTGTATAGATTCCTTTTCTAAGAATTTTGATAGTTTATTATTTCAAGTTCCTAGTACCTCAGATACCCCTCCTCATGTTCGACCAATTTGTATTTATCATTCTACAAGTACTGACCCTTTACTCTTTGGCACACCTGAAACTCCATTCTCATCCACACTTCCTCAAACTTCGTCTGAGACTGTGGATCCACCTCTACATCAATCCACATGCATTCGTAAGTCCATAAAACTACTAATTTTTGCTTATTCTTGTTATTATTCATCATTTACTTCCTGTTTAGCTTCTATTCATTATCTCTCTAAGCCCTCTTCCTACAAAAAGATAATTTTTTATTCTCTTTAGCAGTAAACTATAGATGAGGAACTTTCTGTTTGTATAAGATAGATACTTGGGATTTGGTTTCTCTACCTCTTGGTAAGAGTGTTATTGGTTTTCATTGGATGTATAAGATCAAGACTAATTTTGATGGGTCTATTGAGCGATATAAAACTAAGTTGGTTGCAAAAGGATACTCTTAACATTATGGTATGGATTATGAGGAGATATTTGCCCCTTTTGCAAAAAAATAACTATTATTCATACTTTTATTGTTATAGCTTCAATTCGTCAGCGGTATATTTCTCAACTTGATGTTAAAAATACCTTATTGAATGGAGATCTTCAAAAAGAAGTTTATATGGCGCCCTCTCCTAGTGTTTCACATAACTCTAGGTATGTTTGTAAGCTTAAGAAAGCGTTATATGGTTTGAAATAAGCACCTCGTGCTTGGTTTGAGAAATTATCTATTGTGATCTCGTCTTTTGGATTTGTTTTTAATAGTCATGATTTTGCTCTTTTTTATTAATTGCAATGATGCAGGTCGTATCATTCTATCTTTATGTGTTGATGACATTGATGGTATTTCAGTTTTCAAAACAGAGTTGGCTAGATAGTTTGAAATGAAGGATTTAGGTTATCTTTGATATTTCTTAGGTATTGAGGTAGTTTACTCACCCAGATGTTATCTTCTTTCTTAGTTGAAATATGTTGCAGATATTCTTGAGAATGCTAAACTTACTGATAACAAAACTGTAGATACTCTCATTAAGGTTAACGCAAGGTATTCTTCTTCTAATTGTTTACCTTTGACAGATCCTACTTTATATCGTATTATTATTGGGAGCTTGATATATCTCACTATTAGTCGTCCATTTATTGCATATGTTGTTCATATTGTTGGTCAGTTTGTTGTCTCTCCTACTACCGTTTATTGGACAGTTGCTCTTTGTATTTTGCGATATCTTCGGAGTACAGTCTTTCAAAATCTTTTACTTCCATCCACCTTTTTCTTGGAGCTATGTGCATACTCTGATGCTAATCATGGTAGTGATCTCACAGGTTACAAGTTTGTTACTGGTTTCTGTATCTTTTTAGGTGATTCTCTTATTTCTTAGAAGAGCAATAAACAATCTATTGTTTTTCAATCTTCAACTGAAGCAGAATATCATGCTATGACATCTACTACCAAAGAGATTGTTTGGTTACATTGGTTACTTGTGGATATGAGAGTTTCATTTTCTCATCCTACTGTTATATGTTGTGAAAACGAGAGTTCTATTCAAATTGCTCACAACTCGGTTTTTCATGAACGAACTAAGCACATTGAGATCAATTGTCATCTTGCTCGTCATCATCTCAAATATGGCACCATTACTTTGCCTTTTGTTTCTACTTTTTTGCAAATTGCAGATTTCTTTACCAAGTCACGTTCCATTTCTCGTTTTCATTTGCTAGTTGGCAAACTCTCGATGCTTGTAGCTGCCGCATCGTGAGTTTGAGGGGGAGATGATAAAACATATATTTATTTTGTTTTATTTATTAAAGGTAGAATAATATTTTTAGTTTAGCCTATATATTATCTTTGTATTTAGGTTAACAAGAATAAAGTGATCAATGAAAACCCTAACCTTTTTTTTCTTACATTCGCATTATTTTTTGTATGTTAATTTGAATTGATTTAACAAAAAGCTTATATAAATAGATTGCATGGCTATTAAGAAAACTCAAAGAAACAACAACATTGAATGTTTCATATATTACTCGTTACACATTTAATTTTGTATTTTATAAAATTAAATACATAAATTAATAATTTTTCTATGTCTATAAAATAAACTATAAATTCCATCAAAATTAGTTGTTTATCTAGATTGATAAAATGTGAAATTGTGACAAAGCTAATGGATAAGAGTATATTTATAGTTAACCGCATATATTATTATGCATCTTATAAACGAAAAATCATTATATATCTTAAATTGCCACCTCATCCATAAAATAATAAAACATATACAAGACATGTTGATAAAATATATTATGAACGCTTTGTGAGGCGAGGGAACTTCTTATCCACGGTCTCGTCTTTATTATGAACACTAGTAGGATATTTAGAAGTGCAGTAGTAGTTGTTATTTAAAATATTTTTTATTTTAAAATATATTAAAATAATATTTTTTAAAAAAATTATTTTTAATATTATTATATTAAAATAATCTGAAAACATAAAAAAATATTAATTTAAAGTAAAAATATTTTTCAAAATTTTTCAAAAATATTTTCGAATTACAATGCCAAACACTGCTTTTATCTGACCAGATTTTGCTACTTTATTAAATTCATAGTTTTAATCCGACCGGTGTTCAAAGTTTTTCTTTCTAGACAACACCCTACCAGATTTAATAGTTTTATTGATAGAAATTTATATTAGTATTTATACTAATATTTCGTCTATGATTATTTTACTGATGGAATTATAGACAGAAATTGATAGTTAAAAAAACACTCATCAATAATTTCTGATTTGTCGGTAAGTCTGCCGTTAATAAATTTACTGATAGCTTTACAGATGGACTATGCACGTAAAAAAACAATTACCCACTTAAATCTGGAAGTAATTCCTCATATCGATGGAATAATTTAGTTGGTGATTGCAATTGTATTTGCATAATTCTTTTCTAATTTTCTAAAATAATTGTGTTTTACCTAGAGACATGAATGGTTAAAGGCGTTGTGCATTGTAGCAATGCCCGCATAAAACCAGGGTTCAAAATACACCCTGGGTCCACAGAAAAATATGTTGGGTCATGATGTATCACCATCATGCCTTTAATTGGGCTCAATTTCCATATTCATGCATCAACACACAGCATATAAACAAAAATCTAGGTATATCTTCTCAAGTCATTTTCATCTTCGGATGGACAAAGCAAAAAGGATTTGTACTGGAGCTTTTCATGCCTCCCTCAAGTACTGTAGCCATGTGGTCCTAGCGAACGCGGAAGCAGTATATGCATATGTATATGTACACACAATTGCCATTAATCAACCTCTAACAAAGAAATAATGATGATGGCATTGATAATTCGGAGAGGTGCTTTATATTAATTTCTTGAGATAGTTGAGAGTTAGCATGATCCAGCTGTTTTCAGCTTCTCTGGCTCAGAAATTCTGCAACTTCAAGCAGTGTATTTGCAGCTTATAATAAAGCACAGATTCGAGTTGCTTGAGATTCTATGTGGTGGTGTTGGTGAAAAGATATAGACGTTGAAGCATGTAAAGAAATCTTGGTGTCAACCATAAATACGTACCAATATGTATTTCTTAAAAACAGTGGTGTTATTATTGCAGGCACATTATAAATCCTTCAAATTTTATTTTTTTAAAAATATATCCTGATTACTTCTTAATTTATTTCAACTCTGTATGATAAGTACTCTATGAGCTTTAACAAATAATTTGTGCGTAGAGAAATATATCAAATAGATCACGTTTTGGAAATATATCTTTGACACTTGAATGTTGTTATTTCTGTAGTTTTCTTCTTTTCCCCCGCACATAGAGTTTTAAGTAGACATGTGCAGTGAATTAAGAAGAGTCTTGCAATGCGCTATTGCTAATTACTAATTAGCGGGAGTTTAGGTCTTTGAAGCCCTTTGAAAGCTAGACGAGGAATTTCTTTTTCGTCGTGTGATCTAAGTGGGTCATGTCCTCTTTATAGATTGTTCAAGGGTTGGTAGGTAAAAGTGGGGTAGGGTACTGGTCTATTCCAGGCAAGGGGGCAGCAAATTAACCTTTCTTACCTAACAAAAGCATAGCAACAACTTCGCAGTCAGTGATAAATTCTAGAATTTAGATTTTTTTTTTAAATATCATAGTAATTTAAAACTTTTTATAGAATAACACCATTCATAAATGATTTAGTACAGAATTTAGAATATGTTTTAAAACTATCATAGTAATTTTTTTTTATAGAATAACATCATTTTAAAAAAATTAATATAATATCACACTTTCAAAATTAACAAAATTTTTAAATATCACTATTTCTAAACATAAGAAGATAATTATTATGCTTCAGAAGAGCGATTTAACATGTCACTCTTCAGAAGCATAATAACTTAACATGACACATTTTAGAAATGCTATATGTCATGAAATTTAAATCACTCTACAGATCATAGAACATAAATAAACACAACTCTCTCCCTAAAAAAATTGATGTTCACAACCTTTCTTTCTTTAAAAAAACCCACCAAACACTTATTATTTTGTCCTTAAGACACTCAAAATCGAACATATCTTAGTTTCCAAGCATCTTATGATTTGTTTTCTCTTTAAAATCCATTACTGTCGCCGCTACCAATGCTGCCCCTGCCACCCCAACTCCTTTTTCTAGTCCTCCAAGCAAGTTAAATATACTACATTTGTATGAATTTGTATTTGGTTTAGTTAAAATAAAATCATTGTTTAGGTTGAATTTAGAGTTTGTTGAATTAATGATAAAACTATAAATACCATTAATTAGGGTTGATTTGATATAATTGAATATAAAAATAAGTTAAATTAATGACAAAATAATTATTTTAATTAATTAGGTGTTGCATTGAATTTTAGATAAGTTGGAGAATTAGAGATTTTATGGGGATTGTTGGAATCAACTAATAATATTATCAGCTATGTTTGATGATTTCATGCAATAAAGCATGAATATAGTAGAATTATGATGAATTATACGTTGCATTGAATTATGGATAAGTTGCCAAATTTTGTATTTTCTTTGATTTTTTTAATTTGCTATAAATTCAGGTTTGATTTAATGCATTTGAGCATGAAATATCAATTAGATTTGATATCATGAATCATGTTTAATTTTGGTCAAGTATGCATTAAATTTTAGGAATTTGATTGAATTTGCTATAAATTTTGTCAATTAGAGTTGAGGTAATACAATTTAGTTAAAATTATATCCAATTGACCAAAATTCAATTTTTTTTTAGAATGTTTTATAACATATATATTTTATGTCATTATGGTGGTACTATTGTTCTTAATGTGAATATATTTATTACATATATAATGACGAAAGCAGTTTGTTATTACATGGTAGTTTAGGCATGTCATATGTGAAAATGAAAGAAACTATTTATCATGGACTTCGGTGGAATTATAATGATATTGATGTTGAAATAACTTGGAGATGTCAAATTGGTGAATATTAGTATTATTCTATATTGATTGTATGTGATAGTAGTTTTAAAATAATGATTGATTTTTCATCCAAAGTGAGTTCAGCATGATGGTATTGTATATGAGTAGTCAATCAAGATCTCTGTGTGCCTCAACTTCCGTCGGTCCTTCAAAGTCAATTAGTAGAGGTAAAAAGAGTTTATTGTTGGATGATTTGTTACAAAGAATTGATGATATTATGTTTGACAATCAATTTGTTGATTAACATAGATTTGATTATTCTAAGCCTAATGAAAATGAAGATGATGACACATTTGACACGAATGTGATAGTAAATGTTGATGATAAAATAATACCTCTTATTCCTGAATCTATAGATGCTTCTGGGTTTACTTTTGTTGTTTCTCATGATTGAGTACTTAGTCATAAACAAACATTTAGCAATAAAGATAAATTGGTTAATATAGTTAAATGGTAACACATTGCACTTTCAATTGAATACCAAGTTCAATGGTTGAACTCGATATTTGTTCAATTACAATATGTGCAAACACCTTAATATTAATGATATTTACATGAGGGGATATCATAAAAGATCAGATTAATTTGAAATAACAAAGTTAAAAGGGCCACACTTATAACCACTATCAGCTCAATACAATTTTATTATTAATGCTATATCAACCTTTGTGATTAATAATCTTTTAATGACATTTGAAAACATACATGATGAAATAAAATTGCATTACAGATATAAAATATCATATGACAAAGCATGAGTTGCAAAACAAAAGATGTTTGAGTATCTTTTTGGTTAAAATGAAAAGTATTTTGAAAAATTACCAAGGTTGTTGTTGGTAATAAAAAGAATCAAATCCTAGAAAAGTTGTTGATTGCACGCACAAAAGAAATCTTGATGATAGTATAATGGTTTTTAGGAGATTGTTTTTTGTCATTTAGAGCTTGTATTGAAGGTTTCAAGTATTGTAAACCACTTATCAGTGTTGGTGGCACTCATTTGTATGGGTGATAGGATGGGAACTTATTGATTATAGTTGCTTTTGATGCAAATAATGAGATAGTCTCGTTGGCTTTTGTAAGTTAATAAAGAAAACAATTTTAATTGGAGATAGTTTTTGCTTTACTTAAAAAGATATGTTACTAGTGATAAAATAGGTATATGTATAATATCTAATAGATATTCAAGCATAAAGAATAGAGTAGTAGAAATTTGATAGGAACCTATAGGATACCATCATTGTACCTGAAATTTTGTTAGTAACTTCAATCATAAATTTCAAAGACCCTTCTACAAAAAAAATTTTTTGATAAGGATGTATTATAAATCTTCAAGGTGCATATTTGATTTGTGGTATGAATGAATATGTAAGTTGGACCTATCATATCAAGAATTGTTTGAAAAAGAATCAAAAGAAAAATATGCATTATATCATGGTGGCGGTCACTAGTATGGTAATATAACAACTAATCTTTCCGAACCATTTAATCATATAATGAAATGTGCTCAAGCAATGCATATTTTAACTCTGATGCAATTGATGTTTTACAAATGTAATAGTTATTAGGTCATGTGAAGACATGAAGGAAATGATTTTATTCAATATGGAATAATTCCCCCCCCTCAATTCATGTTGAATTGAAAATAAGCAAAGATAGATCAATAAATCATACTAGAATGTTGTTTGACTCTAAATAATAGATTTTCCATGTAAACACCCCTATTAAACCGGGTGTTGCAAAAAAAATCAAATGCGCAATCAGATTGAATAGTAGAACAAACACATGAGGCAAATGGTAGACATTCCAACACCCATTTCACATGTTTTTGCATATTGTGCTGAGAATTACTTGGACTTTATACAGTTTGATCATTACATGGTCAGAGCTAAATATTAACATATGACATGTCATTTCATCCATTACCAGACGAGTTAGAATGCAATAATTACACTGGATCTCAAGTTAAAATAGACTTATCTAGATGGAAATTCAAGCATGATCGATGAATCTCTACTCATTTACACAACAAGATGAATGCAAGAGAGGGTTATGCAATGCAACAACACAAGTAATAATAGGAAAACATGTTCTAATTGACAACATATGTATGACATTACAATTGTATGACAAAACAAATATTTAGTTAGATATGTTATGATATTTTTGTAAGGAATATCAAACATAAATATTGTTATATAGGATGTTATGCAGACAAGGTGGCAAAACTTATTCTCGTGTTGAGTGGCCATATTACAACGATGGCATTCTCGGACAGCATGACCATGACATCTATAAAGAGCATGACTATTTTCATGAAGAGTAGGATTTACAATCATAGTACATTCCTACTGGGGCCGCTAACACATGTGTCCTATGGTTGTAGGATAAACATCGATTGGAGGTTGTTTTTGCCGAGATAGTAATATATATAATTTAAATAAACTTTTTCATTACTTAACATTAAAGGTTTTATATATTTATGTAATTGTATTTAAATTTTTTATGTAGGATGAGATCATGATTTATTAGGACACATAAGCGGATAAAACCATATAAGTGGGTTCAACCATATATGTTCTAGGCTGGTTTTTTATACATCAGTTGTCTGGAGCATTTTAAGCTTGACCACAACTTGATCCATATACCAAATGAGTGATGAAGACGTGAGACACACATTCCATCTTAGACATGGAGAGATGACACCAATTTTATGGGATATGACGGTTTTGCTTAAACTTCCTATTGATGGATGAGTTGTCATATCTATTAGCATGTGTAATTAGATTGCCTTATGCAAGAATGCATTTAGATTAGCACCCCTTTCTTTTAAATTGAAAAGGGTAGCATACGTCTTAAATTGATTAAGGAGACATTTACCACATCACCTGAAGATGCTAACTACGAGGTCTTGTGGATGTATCAATTGAATTGTGATTTGAATATGTTGATTATTTGTTGAGTTGGCATTAATTAATATGATAATTTTAATATGTTTTGTAGGTATGTTAGAGCATATATATTGCATTTGTATGGCAGTGTATTATTCATAAACCTCATAGGGAGATATGTGCCTTTAATTTATTTGACGATCCTAGATCATTTTGATGTCCTTCCCACATACAACTGAGGATATGATGTCTTGGCATGCCTATACAAACATCTATGTCTTACATGCATGAAGGGGACTAAGTAAGTCGGGGGATGTTTTCTACATGTATAGATATGAATTGAAGAATTTAAAATAACTATATACATTTTAAATGTTTGTTGTTAACATGAAATAAACAACTTGTTTTTAGTTTAATAACAGTTATGCTTTTGGAGGCATCTTCATGTGAGCCAACCCCAAATACCTAAATTGTTATCTATAACTATCCAGATTATAGGGGTTACACATTAGCTCGCACTAGGATGTAGGTATTCTAATGTTATTTATAATGTCTAATTGTAACTTTAAAAATAAAATTAAACTAACATAGTTGTAATTCTAGGTGGTGTGCTAGTATAGTATTTAATAATAATTCAACACATGTGTTGTCATTTTATTGGAGCAAGCTAGATAAGTAACATACTATCCAGGTATTTATTGAACCATTTGTTAAAGAAAAAAACTTAACTTCACTGAATTATTGTTGTTTAATAATTACAAAAATGATCTTCTATAGATCATGTAGACACCTTATTTAGATGAAAGATTGACAGTTGCTCTAGCTATTTGCACTATCGGAATGGACATATGGACTTTAGTGGCCTCGTTGATATTTTTGAGATTGTTAAGCTATATTGCCCAGATTGGGTAATGCGACATTTCAGTTACAAACAACACATTCCAGTTGACATCGATATGAGTGATGCATTGCATGCCATAAATTCAGGGTAAAAATGATGATTACAATTAGTTAAACCAATATGGAGCTTATGAATCACAATATGATACATAGAGGAATAAGATATTTATAGAGATGTATCATGTGATTATAGAAAAGGATTTTTTTTTTTGTTCATGAGTATCACACATCGGTTTATTACATTGGATCATCTAGTAGACGTAGATATAGATAAATGGGTTATGCTCATATATTTTACGATTTCAATTACTATAATGTATGTTTATTTCTTTACATTCCTGAGGCTACTAATCATTATGAAATGTGAGAATTTATTGTGTGTTGGTTATTGTGGTTCTTTGCAGGTATTTATAAGTGGGACATGATTTTGGGTATAGTTCCTAAATAGGGAAAACTTTGCCCAAATTTTGTTAAAATTAAAAAAAAAATTACTTTCTAAAATCATCATCTAAATTAAATATACGATTAACAAACTAAATAATAAATGTAAGCCTCGGTTAAAATATTTTGAAATGTAAAAAAAGGAATTAATTAAACTGGGACAAATTGAAAATAATAAATAATAAAAATTATGGTTAAATGACATGAAGTAAGAAAAAGAAAAAAAAAATGAGTTAAAAAGATGAAAGAAAAAAGATTATGCCAAAAAATACCCATTTTTCTAGGGTTGTAAATGGTCTAGCCATTTTGAGAAATGGCTAGACCGATTTAATAAAATGATCGGACCATTTCTTAAAACAATCAAACCTATTTGGCCACTATCTCCTTAAAATTGACGATGTGTTGTCAAATGAGAAGGAGAGTATTTTTATTCCTTCTTCTTTCCTTTCACTTTGAAGGGTTAGAAAGTGATATTTAGGAGTGAAAATAGAGGATTTTGAGAGAGACAAACACATTTCACACTAAAAATCAAGAAAGATCAAAAAGAGGAAAGATTAAATTAGAGAGAGAAAGTGAGGTTGGTAAAGGAAGAAGGAGAAAACTTGAAGGATTTGTTGCTAGCTAACTTGTGAAGTACATATTATTGCTTGGTAAGGTGTTTTAAACTTATAGGATCAAGTTATTAAGAAATTTAAATTGATTGTTTAATTTAATGTTCAATTCTTGAACCTAGGGTTTTATAAGTGAATTTAGGGTTTTGTGAATTGGCTATGGGATAATGTTGGGATGGGTTAATAATATGGAAATGACCTTATATCATGAGTGATTGAAGAGCGAATTTTGGTAATTTAGCTTGGGTGAGAGCTGACCAAAAAGAAAGAAAAAAGAGAAAGGGGTAAATGGTTGTAAGCTTTATAAATTGTGTTTCAATGAGAATTGATAGTGATATTTAGGTCCTGTGGTGACAAGGAATATCTTGATTGTTTAAACCATAGAGTGGAGCAGGTGCTGGGACATCACGTATAGCATGTAGGTGTTCAACGCCTATGTTTCTAATTCATTTCATTATGAGAACTATTAGTTCCTTATGATTTTATACTACTTGTTGGATTGATAATGAAAAATGAATAATAAAAAGGAAAGAAAATATTATAATGGACTTGATTAGCTAATTTGAGTTAGGAATAATTACTTATATCAATGTGTTTTCATTGATATCGGCATTACTTAAATTTGATTAGCTACCCCAGGTATGTAGGCTAATGATGTAAAGGGATCTTTGGCATTAGCATTTATGAAAGTGGAATTAAAATATTAAAATGGACTTGATTAGCTATTCCGGGTTAGGAATAGTTAATGATATCAGTGGGTTTTCATTGATATCAACATTATTTAAATTTGATTAGCTACTCCTAGCATGAAGGCTAATTATGTCAAGGGAACCTTGGCATCAGCACTTTCAATGGATGAATCTAAATATTACGATAGATTTGATTAGAAATTCCGGGTTTGCAATAGTTAATGATACCAGTAAGATGCACTGATATCAACAATTTCAATAAAAATCTATTAGTCAATCCTTGTAAGAAAGACTAGTGATACTAATAAGGTCCATCAGTATCGGCATCACCATTTTAAAGAATTGAGGGAGAGGGGGAGAGAGTATTTGATTAGTTATTTTCGAAGAAAGATGAAGAGCTAATACTGCTAATGAGAATACATTGGTATTGATATTTATGTGAGGACCATCTTTAAGTGATGGGTTGTGATTTCAAATGGAAATGGTTAATGATATAGAGAGTATCGTTGCATGATGAATGTTAAAAAAGAAAAAAAAAAGGTCATAATATTGAGGTAGAAGTTGATAAAGAGAAATGAATGAATGATGGTAAAGGATTTTGTTGTATTATTGTCATAAAAGAAGTGAAAAATCAAGTATCGCTTCCATTGTCATTGTTATTATTATTTTATTTATATTTATATCATATGTTGCATTTTTGCATGTACATCGCATTCATGCTATGAGTGATTCCTGCTATATTTTATCTTTTGTTATCTAGATAAGGAACATTATATATGTATTTCAAAACCATGTAAACTTTTGGTAACTTGTAATTTAATGATAAACTTTTGATATGTATATAAATATATTTTAAACCTTATTTTGACATAAATTTATGTTGTGTATCATTGTATAGAATTTGTGAAGTGGAGAAGATAAATGTTGTGATTAAGATGCATGATAATTGGATCAGAATTGAGTAAAGAATTATAGGAATAAAATATGTTCATATCAATAACTTGAGACCTCTCAATATAGGAAAGACTCTATTGAAATTTCAATAGATTTTGGACTTACATATGCAAAAAGAATTCACATGTTTACTATAATATTGTTTGGGTGTTGTCCTGGAAATTGGACTATCATATTTTGGTATCAAAGCAACCAATTATTATTCCAAGGATTAGGATGTTATTGTCATTTAAAAATATATATATTTCAGGATGGTTTGAATAAGGTAAGGTGTCAGGATTGACCCGTCTTTAGCATGGGGAAAAGATCGGGTTTACAGTGTATGGGTGATCTAGAGGGGAATCCAACGAAAGATATTGCCTCACATATACCTGCAGCATCATTACACTCCAAAAGTGGTGAAGCAACAAGATATAATGATAATTATATTATCTAACGAGCAGATGTATCATTACCTAAGGCATCTAATAGATAGGGTCAGGATAGATAAGGACAAATAGATGGGTCCCAACGGATGGCACCAGTTGTTTCACCTAACCACATTTTAGTCCTTGTTTTTTCTAGAACAATTGGCTAGGGTAATAGCAGTAAGAGTGGTAAGAGTTTCTACTGTAGCTCCTACAGCGAAGAGGGTGGTTACTTTGGTACATTGGGTGAAAGGCATGGGAGAGTTAAGTTGTGTAATTTATTCAGAAGAGGAGGATGTCGAGGTTGTAGGTCATTGGCTGAGGAAAATAGAAAGGGTGATGAATCAAATGCCTATACCGAAAGAGGTACGAGTTGATTATGTGACCCAACTATTAATAAAGAGTGTCTATTCTTGGTGGTAGATTATCATGGAGAGCAGATCTGAGGATGTGCTGATGTGAAAGGATTTCAAGGAAGAATTTAAGGAAAGGTACTATTATTGGCAGCATAAAAAGGAGAAAGAACAAGAGTTCCTGGATTTGAGATAGGGAGACTTGACTATACTGGAGTATGAGAGGAGATTCCAAGACTTATCTATTTTCTCCTATACATATCTTAATACTGAGCGCCATCAAATAAAGAAGTTTTGTGATGCAATTAGACAAGAATTGAAGTTGGTCCTAATAGCTATGGAGTTTCAGTTCATCCAGGAGTTGGTACAGGCTACTTAGGGTATGAAGAGAGTGATTAGAGATGCGTTGAGGCCAGGGGTGGAACAAGATCAGTTAGTTGGGCCAAAAAGGATGGATTTTGAGTTTTCTACTCTCATACCACCTTTTTCCAAAGAAAGGGAAAAGTGGTAAGTCATTTGTGCAGTTCCATAAGAGAAGGGGAAGCTTGACTACAGAGGGAAATTTAGAGGGATCCAGAAAATTTAGCAGTGGAGGATCTTTGGGTAATCCGGCTTCAGCACTGTAAGAGGGTTTACTAAACAGAGAGGAGCTGTATATCCACTATATGGGAGGTGTAATTAGAAACACTCTAGAGACTACTCAATGACAGTAGGGAGGTGTTATATTTGTAGGGGTAAGGGGCATTGATGAAGGGATTGTTAGTATTTAGAAAGAGGCTATTTCTACTATGGGGATACGGGCCACAAGAAGGAGTGTCCTCGTAGGGCTACCAAGGCAACACAAGGTCAGAAAGCTGCTACATAGAGTTAGCAGTAGTCAGTTACTGTTGATCGACCTGTAAGGCCTACA
>Ga0325414_1002452_pt1 | contig 18804 bp, 6 predicted proteins | sample PopdelMetagenome_8_FD_206183 | JGI IMG/M metagenome (GOLD analysis project Ga0325414, IMG submission 206183) | Populus deltoides microbial communities from Bellville, Georgia, United States - Leaf-PdKOR-R3 | ecosystem: Host-associated > Plants > Phyllosphere > Phylloplane/Leaf | place: USA... | reverse complement strand
TATTAAACTTACATGACTCAAGTTTAATTGAGTCTGACTGTAACACCAGACCCAAGAGCCTTGGTGTGGGTCTGATTGCAAGGTTGTATCATAAAAGTGTGATAATTAAATAGATTAATTAAAAAAAATAAAGAAAAAAACCAATAGGAAGAAATAAACTAATGAAGAAAATATATATATATATATATATATATATGAATTAACTGGGTTAACCCTTCAATCCAGGTTAACCCGTCAAACATGAGATTCGTGTCATGAAAGTTTGATAACTAAATAGAAAAAAAAAATTGACAGTTTAACCGAGAATTATCTGGGTTAACCCGTCAAACCCGGGATACATGTCATGAAAGTCTGATAATTAAATAAAAAAAATTTAACATTAACAAACTAAACCAAACGAAAAAAATTAATTAAAAAGAAAAAAAGCAAAAAAAAATTCCGGGTTAACTCGTTAAACCTGGGATTTGTGTAAAAAAACAGAAAAAAAACAGAAAAAAACCCCATAAAGGCATAAAAAAATAATAAAAAAAAATAGCTCAGTGTTTCACTGTGGACTGCATAGTGAAACACTAAGCAGTTTTAGTATATGTTATAATAAAATATTGTTAAATATAAGAAATAAGAATATTCACATAAATTATTAGATTAATTAGTGAGATCCGCTCTTTAAGGATATATAATCTAATGACTCATAATGTTTTTAGAGTATTTTTTTATTTATACATATAGAATGTTGATTATTTAAAAAAAAAAACAAAATAGCATTGTTTACTAAAAACTTGGTAGAATAACATAGTTTGAATTTTTTTAAAGTAAAATAACATAGTTTGATACATGTCACGGTTCTTAAACACGACTTTTAAGGATATTGTGATTGAGAAACAAAATATTTAAAGATAAAGTGATTGGAAAATATAACAACTTAAGATGTTGTGTTTTTGAACCGCAACATCTCACCAAATAAAAAATTGTATCTTCTTTTCTTCTCTAAAGAGCAGTCGCCCCTCACTCTCTCTCTTCTACCATTTCTAATTGTCTATAACTCAAAAACCATCACTAATCAGCCATTTATAGTCTTATCACACCCAAGAAAACTTTTTTCTTTATCTCCAAGCCTCATTACAGTCATTTTTTAATTGAAAACCGATGCATCCCATGTCCCCCTAGTTGATAAATCTAGGTGAATATCATATATTACTCTTAATTTTATGGGTTTCATGGTTAGTTTGTGATTGTTTGAGTTTTGATTGGATTGTTGTTTTGGGTTGAGTTTGATATATTAGGGTTTGTTGATTTGAGATAAATCCTAATTTAATTGATATAATTACATATGATTGCACGTAATTGATGATGCAAATAACATCAATTAAGTATAAATTAAATCAATTAGGGTTTACGTTGACTTTTGAGATTAGTAATTGTAATTGAGGATTTTGTTTTAATTGTGTAAATTATCTATGAATTGATGCAATTAGAATTGATTTTATATAATTGAGCATGAAAATATTATCAATTTGTGTAGAAATTATATCAATTAGGCTTTGCATTGATTTTTGGAATTAATTGGCATAATTAGATATCTTGTTTTAATTGTGATAAATTAGCTATAAATTGATATAATTATAATTGATTTCATGCAATTGTGAATGAAAATAACATCAATAAGGTAGAAATTAGATCAATTAGGTTTTACATTGAATTTTAGAACTAATTGTTGTAAATTATCTTGTTTGAATTGTGACAAGTTAGCTATGAATTGACACAATTATGATTTATTTAATTCAATTAAGCATGAAAATAACATCAATTAGGTACAAACTAGATCAATTAGGCTTCGCGTTGAGTTTTGGAATTAATTTCCATATTTGAGTATCTTTGTTTTAATTGTGATAAATCAGCTACAAATTGATGCAATTATGATTGATTTCATACAATTTTATTGAAATTATGTTGAATTGATCGAAATAGTTTTTCTTGTTTTACATAGTGTCTTATAAAATGTTTATGTTATGTTATAATGGTGGTACTATTACTCTCGATATGAACAATAGCATCACTCACAATAACGAAAGTAATATATTGTTGAATGCTAATATATGCATGTCACTAATGGATATTAAACAAGTTATATGTCATGGACTCGGGTGGAATTATATTAATGTTAAAATTGATATTACTTAGAGATGTCATGTTAGGAAACATCAATATTATTCCGTATCAATTTTAAGTGATGTGAGTTTCAGGATTATGATTGAATTGATCATCTGAAGTGGATTAAATATGGTGAAATTGTATGTGGGTAGTCGACCTAAACGAATCATCACACCATTCCTATAGCCACCTTCAAACTTATATATCACTATGAAAAGCATGGATGAATGAGATCTTTACCCTGTAATTCTAAAGGAGGACCGCTTGGTTTGGTATTGGGGTATAATATATTGAATCATCAAACCAAACCCAGAGCATATTTCTTCATAGGAGGACATAGAATACGAGCCACATGCATAGTGGGTTTAAAATACTGTATGTATTTTTTTTTCCACAATTAGTGTATGATAAATGATGGGTTTTATTTATGATATAATATGTGTATTTACCTAATATTAGGTTGACTTGTTATTACAAGAGGTTCAAAAATCGTTGTTGATCTTCATGATCTCGATGATGATGACCAATAACATTATTATTATTATGCATCTTATTGGTTCACTGTTTGCCATAATATAATTCAAATTTTTGGAGAGATCTAGAGTCTTGATGATGTCATAGTCAAAGGGGATGCTACTCAAACAGGAGAAAGCTATGTTATTGATAAAGCTGACTCATCCACCAATTGACACGAGCATATATATATATATATATATATATATATATATATACTTGCTTATAAATTCTTATTTAATTATGTCATGTTATTTTGCTAATAATTAGTTTGTATTTTATTTTACATCTGTTTTAGTATATCTGTATAATTGTTTTATCTTGGTGAGGTTGAGATTTGAATGTTTAAATATTTAAATGTATTTTGGAGTGGTATAATTTCAAATTAAAATTTTACAGGTGTACATATGAATAAAGACAACAAGGTTGAGTATAGTTGAAATATTAATATTGTTATAGGGTTTTTTATTTTTAAAATTATTAATATTGATTATTTTTACTTTATATATTTTAATTGTTTAGAATTTCAATTAAGGTGAAAGTCAACATTGATAGAACGATTTAAATTCAGGTGAAGTCAACATTGATAGAATTCAAGCATTTACAGGTGAAGTCAACATTGATATGTTGAGTTATTATGAAAAACAATTACTGTTATACAAGTAACAATAGACCAACTTATATAAATGTGCTGAAAATCAAAGAAAATAAAGATTAATTAAAAATGGATAAAAAAATGTTTTTTTTTATGCAATTCACTCTATATCTAAAAGAAATTTTATTTTAGATTTTATTTTTTTATTTTAAAGAAAGAGTGAATGTGACAACCCACACCACGCCATAACACATTGTCCTCAAAAAAAGAGTTTATTAATACATATACACATATTAAAATAAACATTCATAATTATATACATGTCAACAATAAAAATTAAATACCATTCACTTCATTAAAAATTAAAAATGCAGTATTGGTGATTTTGTAAGAGAAAAAATAAAGACGAGTTTGGATTATATATATATATATATATATATATATGATTGCTCCATGAAACAAGAAATTTTATAATACTTACGAAGTAATTGATAATATTCTATTACTATCCGGGTTTATTTTGAAAAAAATAAATATAAATAAAAAAGAAATTTTAAATAGAAATATTTTTATTATTTTTTTATGAATCATTAATTTTATTATCTCTTTTTTTATATCTATCTTTTTATTAAAAATATAAATAATAAAATACAACTAATTACCACTCGACGTTGGAAAATTTTCCCCTTGAAACGCAGTTACCTGTTTTGATCTTTCAACTATTTTGTTTTAATGCAGATCGATGTCAAGCAATCTTGCTTCTCAGAGCACTTTCCTTAAAAAAAAAAAAATTCTTTTAGAAATTGGGCCTCTGTGCCCAAAGGACAAGTTCCAATCCATCTCTCCATCTGTGGAACTATTAGTAGTGTACACATGTAATTTGAAGATTAGCCCACAAGATTCCTTCAGGTATAATCCAGCCCAAAATATTAACAGCCCAAAATATTAACAGCCCAGCTTCAATTCTGTTTGATTTGATTGCCCTGAGGGCTGAGCCTGAGAATGAAGTAGAAACTGAAAATCAGAAGAATATATTGCAAGTTGAAGTGATATTGTCCACCATTGATGCAGGTTGCTCCTTAGTCGACCATTGATGCTGGGCTAGTGTGATTTGATAATATCTATTCTGCTGGAGTGATCGTTGACCATTGAATATACATGTCTGCTGGAGGGGCCAGCCAGCGGCAATCTTGGGCGGCATCCTGGATACTGTTGTCGTGTTAACTTCCTTCTCGTTAAGAATGTAAAGTTTTTCTTTCTATCTCTCACCTAACTTTTTCTTTTTTTCGCTCGAAGATTAGATAAGATCTACATTTTACTATTTGGCTTTGATTGAATTACTTATAACTGATTTTTATGTTGGGATTTGTATATGGTGTTTTTCTTTTTATGGAAAATTGATGGGCAACAAAGGAAAGGGGGGAATATGATGAATCTAACTTCATTGCTTATATTCTTAGGGGATTTTTTTTTTTTTTTACTGTAATCAAATCCGATCATCAGCAGAAGAAAAGCAGAAATCTTAATAAACTTCTTTTCGTCTTTTAGCAGAAGAAAAGCAGTCTTTTCGAATAGATCCATCAGATGGAAGTGTGATTGTGTGTATAAAGCACTTGTAAAATTTTCAATCTGGATACAGTGACATTAGGCAGATGGCAGTACAAGAATCTTCCAAGTCTCACTTTCACCCCTTCAATCAAATCTAGTGTTTCTTGCAACTATCCTGCCGTGCTAATGCAGTTTTCATTTTTCAGATTTCATTTTCTTTTAAAGTGTTAAAAGGAGTTGATAGTCCTGTTCACAGTAATGGCGAAGCGTGGAGCCAAATTGAAGGCCTGGCTTGGACCTCAAAACTGCCGGGTGCCTGTTGTGGTTACGTGTCTGGTTGTGATACTTGTATTGTTAATATTGTTGTTTTGCAACAATGGGAAAAGCCCTGATTCTTCTTTTGGATATCCGATAAAAAAGTGGAATGCTTTCGAGTCAGTGCAATTTAACCCAACAATAGAGCTGAGGAATGGAACAGATGTGATATGGCAAATACCCAGTTTGCCAAAAGCAGTTCTCTTTGTGGCTCATGGATGCGATGGCAGAGCTGCTAACTTTTGGGACAGGTCTTCAAGCTGCCCTAATTGCATTGGTTTGCCTGAGGAAAGGCTGCTTGTTCTTCATGCTCTTGCTCGTAAATTTGCCGTGATCACAATTTCAAGCGCAGGGAGATGCTGGACATTTAGGGAGGAAAGATTAATTGTTAAGAATATAATACAATGGTGGGCTCAAACACATAATCTTGAATCACTTCCTCTTGTAGCCTTGGGGGCCTCTTCTGGTGGATACTTCGTCTCTGCACTCGCCACCAATTTGAGGTTCAGTAGCATAACACTTATGATTGCTGAAGGGAAGTTTGACCAAATGGATATCACAGTGAACTACCCACCTACGCTTTTTGTTCACATGCCTAAAGACTCATATAGGCAGCAAAAGATAAGTGAGTTTATAGAAGTTCTGAAGAACAAGGGCATTGATGCAGCAGAGGTTGAATGCATGGAGTTTCCTTTGTCACCAAGTTTCTTAGCTGATAGAATCCCAGGAATGAATCAAACTGTTTCTGCTAAGTTGTTTGAGCTATTTCAGGTCAAGAGTTTTGTTGATGGGAACGGATATATGAAGAAAGATGGGCGAGCAACGCGATGGAAAGAAGCTCTCCGTGAATGCAAGAACCTTGTGCTGGATAAGAGTATGGTCCAACACGTGCAGGAGGAACTCAATCTTGCATTTGCTTACCATGAAATGACTAGCCTGCAGTCTGAGCAAATATTTAAATGGTTTGAATCTCATTTGAACTAATCAACACTCTTTCTTGCAAGTCAGTTTCTTTTTTTCGACTTTAGAAGAGCGAAGAGCATTGCCTTCATTAGGAAATTCTCTCTTTGCCCAACATACCATTTAGAATTTAGCTTCATTTAGATTTCGAATCTTTGTTCTTGAAATTAAGGTTTTTCTTAAGTTATTTAATATCTTTCCTATAAAAATACTAATTTTATTATTGGTAGGTTTTTGAATTCCTCTAATTAGAATCGTTTTTTTTCAAGATACTCAAAATTTTCATTGTAAGTCTAGAGTTTTTTAAACTAAAAAAAATCCAAGTACGCATATTAACCACTATTTTAAACACTAAATAATATTTATTTATATATTTTGAATTTTGGGACATTAGAAAGTCTCTTTTGCCCACTGTACCTTTTAGAATTTAGCTTCATTTAGATTTCGAATCATGATTCCTATATAATAATGGGCGTTCTAAATGACAATTCAGTTCCTCCGACTATAATTAACTAATGACTTGAACAGAGTCATGGATGGAAGAAAACGAGTGGTTTACCGTAAGGGATGTTTGCTGTGGCAACTTGTTTACCTACTAACATGTCGCATCATCTTAACTGAAACATGCAATCTGTTATCAAATTTGATGTTTTTAAGGTGATTTTTTCTGATTTTGACATATCATATTAAAATTATCATAATGCATTTTAGCCTAAATGTATTTTAAAACACGAGCTTAACAACCTTTTTGTCAATCTCAATAATAAAAACTGGATGATGATAAAAATGGGATCTTATTATTTTAATTATTTATGTTTTTTTTTTTAATATCTGACTGAATAATTTTTCTTCCAACTCTGCTGTTATCTTCAAATTGAAACGCAGAAACGAGTCTTTTCTTCATTTTTTCTTTCTAGTGACGATTTGAAGACCTAATCTTCAAAGTGGAAAAAAGAAAACAATTTGTTACTAGTCAATCCAGATTTGTGCTCCTAAACTTTATAATTACCAACACTTCAGGTGATTCCATCACATGTAGAGCTTATAAGAAAACGGATATTATATGTGTGGTGTTGTTTCCATTGGAAACACTTTGTAATAGGAAGCTGGGAAAGCAGTAATTTTTCGTTGTCTCGGGATTTAGGATTCTTATAAGCGATGCAATTGGACATGCTTGGAAGTCTATTTTGATAGCTGTCTGATCGGAAATGCTGGTTGGGGAATAGCTTTGCCTACTCTTGAATATCTTTGTTGAACAATTTCTTCTAGCTGGAAATTGCTTTGTATTCTGGCTACGAGTAATTATGAATGCCAACTAGATGGAAACACTTTTCCTGACTGATGATGCGTTTACTAGCTTTTGTTTTGCCCGACTGATGGAGCAGCTTGTGGTTGGTGCTTTACTATAAGTTATTCTGTTCTCAAATTGTCAGCATTCATGATTAAATACATCCAAATTTGAAAAACAATGCCAAATCAGTTAGCAAATGTGCTCTCTTATAGTGCATATGACGATCAATAACTACAGACGTGTATTGCAATTAGAAAAGGTGTGTTGGTTCTGATGGATCTTAAAAGAAGAAGAAGGAGAAGATAGTGCAGGTTTTCCTGTGATAGAACGACTGTATATTCCAAGTGTATGACCAAATAACTGTGATGAAATGAAATGATCATAAAGGTTTTCATTTACAATCGCGCCAACCCAACGGGTGTGCATAGGCAGGGTAATGGCTCCCCGTGCATGGCAAGCACAAGCCATAGAAAATCAGCTGTTCTTTTTCCAAAAGTCAAATCCCATTTCATTCAATCATCAAGATCTTATTCAGCCAAGCTTGCCAAAAAATCATGGAGAAGCTGAGCCTAGCAAAAATCTGTCATTGATATACTCCGCCATTGACTATCATCTCCATCACCAAATCATTCCAAGAGTCTATTGGCCCAGGCAAGCACCAATGTAAGCAATCATTCTGAACTTTAGCATTCTTATCTTCAGCAAATGGCTGAAACTGCCTGTATGGTCCTGGGTGCCCATCTGGTCTCAACAATGATAATCGAGTTGTATCCAGTAGTTTCAAAACCACCCCTTTGTCAGGTCCTAACGCTGCAGCCTTCGCAAACTCTTCCAGTTCAATATTACGCATTATCGTGTCTACATCAGTCATATTAACCTCGCCTTCTTTGAAGGGCACCTTTCTATCGCAAGTACCCCCACTAAACCATTCTCCGTTCTCGAAGTGGTCTGGCGTGGTTGTTCTAAGGAAAGCAAGAGTTTTGTGACCAGAGTTTGTGATGAAGTTAAAAATCAGCTGTATTGCTTTGCGATATGCATAATCGAACCCTAGCTCAGTCAAATTCTTTCCAGGGCAGTAATGGCAGCCTGTAACCACGTTGTTCTCATGGTATATGGCAGTTTTCAGGAACCATTTTCCTCCAGCAACTATTGCATAATCAAAATTCCTATATTGATCGGTCCATTTTTTATCAAGTTCATCTAGATGAAGCTGGATTTCTGAAGAGGAAACTCCGTTCATGTCTTCAAAAATATCTGCCTTGATAAGGAAGGGGGTCCAAATTACTGAGAGGGTGAAGTTGTGGGTTCGAAAGTGCCATATTTTCGACCTATATTCCTCATCATGGTATGTTTCAACAGCTTGCTCCACCTATTTGACATAAATAACAAGCAATTGATCAATTATTGCCAACGCGGCCAAATTTCGAACTGCCAGCAGAATACAACGCTGCAGCACAAAATCAAAATCTATGATGCTGCAGAACAAAAACAATAGCAGCAAGCTAGATCAAACATGTAATGCTGTGGTAGGTCATAGTGTATCCACCTACAGTTTTATTAAATGCAAGGGCTGTGGGTAGTGGGTGCTGCAGTGGGGCCTCAATCTGGGATTCAAGCATAAAAAAACATGAACATATCCCTACTCTTTGCATGGCCTGTCAGTTTTCCGTTGAATCCCCAAGCTACTTCCTTTTCTATTCCTTTCCTGGACTATCCTTAACCTAAATAGAAAAATTAGGCAAACAAATCATCACTTGGGATATATTTTTTTTTCCTATCGAGAACAATATATTTATTTTGTGCAAGACTTAGCTTGGATTATTGTGTTGGTAAATATAACAACTACTAACAGTTGCCGATTATTGATTCCAAATAATTACATAGACTAACCAACAAGAATTGTGGATATATAAATGACTAATAGACAGGATAACCATCTCCGAAAAAGACAGGATAACCTCTTAATAGCGGTACTCTGACCATCAAAGTAGCAGCTGTATTCCACAATGAACTAAGATTGATGTTTGATTATTGACATCTATATGATCTAGCTTCACGAGGAGAAAAAAGAAACAGACAAATAACAAAATATGTTTACAGCAGTGATATGAAGATTCAGAGTCCTCTACGTGCTCTTGAAGAAGATGCAAAGTGTCTTTAACCATGACAACCTCAAACTACACCACCTCAGTTCAATGCCTAGTTAAGTGGTTAGCAATCCTAATCTCACATGTGAAGGTGGCTAATGTGTAGCAATTGATATTGATTAATTAAACTTAGCTTCTACTCTAATTCTTTTGACTAGTTCAGTTTTCATAAGAAACAGCACATTGCACGTATTGATGATCTACAGTGCTTCCTGATATCAATTCCTGACCAAGAAATTATTCACAATGAAGTAGTAACCATCGAAAAACTTGGCCAAGCAAATGCTACATGGTCGGCAACAAATCGAGAAATCAAATGACAGAACACAGAAAATTTCTATGGGCTCTTAGTTTTTACCTGAGAGAGAATGCAAAGCAATGACTGGACGTGGTTACGTGAAATGGAATCACCAATGAAGGCCCATGACTTGTTCCTCATCAGATGAAGAAATTTTTTAGGATTAAACTTGGGGAGACTGCAGCCACGCGGACTCCACCTCCAGTAGAGGTACCCTGAATCAGGTCTTCCATTTTTCATACAATTTTGATGACCTTCTATCTGAAGGCAACTCTGATTAGTGTAAAACGGACCAGAAGGGTCCGGTATCCATTCTCCAGTAAACAAATCACACTTTCCTGCAATTACATGTGCATGGAAGAGACATCACTACACTACAAGGAGTATTAACTGAAAGTGAATGCTAATATAAAGACTAGACAGCAAGCTAAATTCTATGAAATGGGAGCGCATCCCTTTAAGTGAAATAATAATAATAATTAAAAAAAAAAGTATTGTGAAGATAGCAGAATACTAAACGCTATTTTGCATTATTCAGATTTAAAAACCAGACATGTTAGCCAGCACCTAAAAAATATTGAAACTAAGAGGAAGTGGCTGAATTAAATGGTGAATGATCTATCTGCGTTGACGGGTTCACCGGAGAAGACATGATAAAAGAACTGCGACAGTAAATAGAATAAACAGATGTAATAAAAAACCAATAGCAAAAGAAAAGGATCGATCCAATCTTCAAATATTCGGAAAATGAAAATGGGAAAAGAGAAGTTGTCATTGAATCACAAAACAAAGAGTGTACACTGAATCCAGTTTTCGCATCCAAGAAAACCCACATCCTCATTTTGACAAATCGTTCTTACAATATAACCAATTCCTCGTTTTGATTAGAACTTTCTTGTTCAAGCATGTAGAGAAAAAAGAAAGGGAATAAAGAATTGGATACCTGATTGTGAATTTTGGCTTTTATTAGCTTCAAAATCATTAGAAGCTGGCTCTTCAGCAGGCAAAGAAGCCATTAAAGACTCTGGTTTAGTCTCTTCATTAGCTGGGATGGATGTCTCGACAACTGAAGAGAATCTGAATGAACCAGAGATTAATAAACGAAAAGCAAGACCCACCAAGAGAAATGAGACTGCAAACTTTATAATGACGCTGTTGTGTTTCGAGAGTGAAAATGGGTTCAAATCAGACCTCATTTCCTTCACCATTTGGCGTCAGAGAGGCCAACAAATTCTCTTTGAAGGCGAGGAAAAAAAAACAGAAGGAGTGGAATCCGGTTTCCTCTACAGTCCAAATGGTGTTTTAGCATGAAAAATTAATAATGGTTTGATTCTGATTTGTTTTGTTTGGTGGCTCACAGAGCAGTGAGTATTGTTAAATGCATGGATCTAATACAGACAAGAACATGTCCTGTCTTCGCTTTTTCATTTACAATTAGGTGCCCTGTCTTTACATATTATTTTTTCAGGGTGGCCACTGTTCTTTTCCTTCATACCATTCTTTCATCTTACTTATTCTTTTCCTTCATACCCACTTAAAATAGCTTCCTTTTTCTCTCTTCTCTCTCTCTCTCTCTCTGTTTTTTTTTTTATTTTTTTTTTTGTAATTTGGTTGAAGTCTGGTAATAGTTGGAGTTTATAATCTGGTTACCGTTATAAACGGATGGTGGGCAAGGAACAGTGCATGATAAGAGCAGAAAGCACACATGTCCTGTATCACAGAAAAGCTTTGGCTACAAGTTGCAACTTGCAAGGAAAACAATTTTTTTTTTTCCTGATCTAATCTAATAATGCACAAGGGATGGCCTCTCTCACGCCTCAGATCTCAATAGTAATTGATGAACTGTATATGCATTAGCCATTAAACATGGCCGCAGCCTGTCCAAACTGATTTTTATAAGAGCTCAGTTACGTCACGTGTGGACCAAATATCCCTCCTAGTCTCTTTCTTCCTTTTAAAAAATATATTATTTTAATTTATTTTCAAAACAATCACTGCCAACAATTGCTGTTTTTTACCTGTTTTTCATTGTCCTATTTTAACATCGGTGTTCACAGTATAAAGGGTTGGAGAAAGAGTGATTACAATGATCTGAATTTCTTGGTAGATAGATAAAAGAAATTTAACCAAGCAGCCTCTGGGCACATTGCACTGTTGGTTGGTTGGTACTTGGGAGTTGGGACACAAATTGTTGATATTATTCAGCAGAAAGGATGACGCGAATTATTCAGCTGCGATGACTTCTCAAAGTTCTAAGCATTCAGTGAATTTAATATATTATGTTTGCTTCTTGAGATGCTTATGAAGGGCATGTCGGTGTCTTTATTTATTTATGTACTTTAATACATTATTAATATTGATATATAATGTTAATGTTATGCACATGCATGTCAATTCTTCTTGAAGGTTTTGATTACACGAGCTATACTAGCGACTCTTGCTCAGATATTTTTTATGCATTTTTGCATATTAAAAAATTAATATAAATTGAAAAGCTCATGTATATATATAATAAAAAAAAATTAAAAACTATGTGTGTTAATAAACAGAAAAAAAGTATTAATAATAACTAAAAATAAAATTGAAAATATTAAAAGATAAATATAGATTAAGATATTTAATCTTGCAAGATGAAACATTTATCTTGTTATGTTTACTAAATTTTTTTATTAAAATTATTTTTTTATTCAATCAAATGATATTAAAAATAGACATATATATTAAATAAAAAAAATATTATCAAGGTTGCACTTCAGAAATATTATATGAAAATAATATTTTTTTATTTTTAAAAATAAAATTCATGTATACAAAAGATAATATTAGGAAAAAAAAATGTTAAAAAAAGGATTATGAAGACCAATTCATCAAGACAATTGTAATTGATAGACTAAGTAATGTACGTGAAATACATAAAGATAATTTTTAATGAATAAAGCTTTCAAATCGTTCCACTTTTCATGTCTGTTACTAGCACCATACCCCTAACTTCTTATATCTTGAATATAAAAATTATGATGAGATAAAATAAAAGATAGCATTTGAATCTTTAACATGTAATATGTCAAAAAAAATTTTTTGTATAAATTCATTTTTATCAACAAACCTAATAACAAGGGCTATTTGCCTTCTTCTGGATTCATATCGAGTTTCATCAATAATTAAACAAAATTTTGCATCACCAATATCATGACGAATTGAAGAATGAACATTTCTAACAAAGACATGCAAAATTTCATTTTGAATTTGATGTGATATGTATATATCATTTTGTAGAGCATTATCCCAAATAACAACACCTACTTGTTCATTGTATGATGCTAAAAGTTCCATCATTTCAAGAGAATTACCCTGATTTTTTTATTCTGATCATTTATTATGTCCTCTAAATGCACATGCTTGAAATGTGAGCTAATGAACAATATCTATTGAGGCTTTAATATATAATCGATTATTTATTATTTCTTGAGAAGATTGCCTACCAACCACCTTTTCAATATGGCATAATTGATTTTTCAAATTCTCTAAGCATCTCACAACAAATCTATGAGCTGAATTTGAATATTTTTCTATATGAGTTAAAAAAACACATTGTTCCCCATCATTGACTTTCTTCCAACAATTGAATCATTTAAAAGTAATGTGTTTAATCCTTACTTTCCAGTTGGTTTACTTGCAAATAAATAGTAAGGAAAATAAAATGCAACATTTTTCTCTAAATATTCAAGCCATGAAAGCTTTAGAACCAATAAGACTGAAATCGACGATGATATTTTTTACTCGTTAGTGGATATTCAAACATCAAAATTAAGTTGATATAATCCTAAATTAATCTATGCTCGAATTAAATGAGCAATGCCAATATTTTTTGTTCAATACTTATAATTCTGGTAAGAGGCTTCTTAATATTCAATCCAGGTTCTTAATAAGCTGAAGGAGGTTTGGGTTGCTTAATCACTAATTAATCACTAATTCAACTTACATACTGGAGTTGGTTCATTAGGTTCTAAAAAACATCAACTCTTTTTTTTTTGTTCATGGTTCAACCTGAAATTAAAACATTAGGGACAACAATAAAGATCAAAATCATACAATGACAACTCACCAATAAAAACAAAATAGAATGCTAATAAAACAACCCTACCCTAAAAGGAAGGAGAGATAGTGAAAACAACGGGGAAAATGTTTTTTGGTATAGGGCGTGTAAAGACAGGAAACTAGGTGATAGAGGTGAGCAAAAAAACTAAAAAACCGAGAAAACCGGAAAAAAAACTAAAAAACCAAACCGTGAAAAAAACTGATTAAAATTTTGAAAAAACCGACCGGTTCGATTTCGGTTTTATAAGCCTAAAACTGAAAAAATCAAATCGAACCGAACCAAAACTTAAAAAAACGAAAAACTGAGCCAAACTGGCAAAAAACAGAGCAAAACCGTGCCAAACTAGTTTGAACCGGTTTTTGTCCTAAAAACCGAACCGAACTGAACCGAAACCGGTCGGTTTGAACCAGTTTTGGTTTTTTTTAAAAAATTCAGTTTGGTTATTTTTTTATAAAAATCGAACCGAACTAAAAATGATCACCTCTACTAGATGATTAGTTATTTTAATTTTTTTTATTAATTACTTTTTTACGAACCTAGTTCCACCACTGGTTCCGAGTTCAGATTAAATGCTATCGGTGTTGGATAAGATTCTCGAAGGCCTCATGTGGGGACCGAAAGGGACTGTGGCAAAGATAGCAAAAGCTTTGAACGAAGAGCTTTCCAGCTCAATCAGAAATGCCAATTGCTATGAATTCCTTCATTATCACAATTGCACAAACCAAAGTCCAGCTTACTTCGATGACAACTGGGTGAGCACAGCCTTGTCAGCAGATATACTCTACCATCTGTCATTCCCCACCACGTATTTGGATGAACCGTGGTCCAGAAATCGCATAAAGAATTATCATTTGCTGGCACAAACAAAAATGTACTCCTAAGCCAGAAAAAAAGAAGAAGGAAGGGAACACAAGGAAAAGGTTATCTACTTTGGAATGCGGCCCTTTTGCCCACTTGGGAACTAGGCTCTGAAGGACATGAGCCCAAGACGGAGGAGGTCCACATAGCACCAGCAGAGAGTTTGATCATGTGTTCGTGGGCAACATTGTTTGCTTTCTCGAGGATCGTACAAATTGCACGTCTCTCTGCTTCTTCTGTACTGGTAAACCAATGATTGGTTAGGTCGTATATTCTCCGAAATGAGACGGCAAAATGCTTTGAACTGTTTTCGTAAATTTTGATTTTTTCATATAAATATTTGGAACGGATGGCCAGATGTTCATGCTGTGATATTTCAAAACGTTTTCTTAACACCGTCAAGGAAGTGGTACAGAAGGCCTACTATCTAGCACCGAAGGCTCGAGATAATGATTGGGCTGGAATGTTCGTATAGAAGGCCTACTTTTAACACAATCAAGACATGAAAGGAATCAGAATCCTGTTCTGTTCCCTCCCAGCTATGCAGAGAGCATTGTTGAACTACAGGTGGATGTCGACGATGTATTCCTGTAATAAGAAGATATTAACTTCAGAATATCGATGATTTATATTCCATGTCCTCGCATGGGATGTTAGAAAAATTGAATAAAACATATAATCGATATATTTGAGATTAATTTAGCTGTCATGATTTGGGTTAAAATTTTACTTAAAATTATCCTCTAATACAAGTAATTTAACATAAAATATTAAAATGTTTAAAACTATGAATTAATGTGAAATTCATCTTAAAAAACCCTGAATTGACAAATGTTTACAAACTCAAAAGACCTCAATCCCACACTAAAAGTTTACATGAGTTATTTATAATTTATATAGTGCAAAGTTAAAAATAAATAAAATTAGATATATAGAACATCAAAACTTTTAGGAAAAAAAAACTTTATGATACGTGGGTTTTGAGCTTACACCATATCGCGGGGGGTGCGACGTCGTCTGGCGACGGCAGAGGCTCTCTGTCGTACCTCCTAGTGTGAGGTGTTGTGTGTTGGGAAGGGTTTTTGGATTTAATCATAAAATTATGATTAATGTTTAGGAGTCGTCACCTATTATTATGGTCACTAGGAACCTATGATCTGCGAGAGTCTAAGTAAGGGACTGGTTGTGCAAGGAAAGACGCATCACTCCCAGTGTACCCTACCTAAGGTAAGCTGCATTGTTGTTTGATTTTTTTTTCTAAGTTGGGTTTCTATTCGTTTGTCTTTTTTAAGGCTTAAGGTAGATCTCTCTTCATGATAAAGTCTCTACCCTATCGGGTTAAATTCTAACCGTTCTAAAGTCTGAATTTTAGCATCGTATTTTTACACCTTGTATCTTTAATACTTAAAGGTGTATTTTATCGTGTAATTTTACACCCCACAAATATTATAGTCTATGTCTTGATCCTAAAAAAAAGATTGGAAAAAGGTTTTTGATATTTTGGTCAAACCCTAATGGATGATCATAAATTGATTATGATATCCATTTTTTAGATTTTTAAAACATGAGAAAGATGCAATCTTTTAATGAAAATATGCTAGGAAAATATTTAGGATTTGACCGTATGCATTAAAACAAAACATATTTTTTTGTTTTTTTTAAAATATTTTGAAAAAAACTTGGTATTTTAATACCGGATTTGTATTTTACAGTGTAAATATACAACCCGATATTATGCAAAATTGGTATAAAATATTTAAGAAAATCATAATTTTTTGAAATGATTTTTGAAATTTTTTGGAATTTTTTTTGTTTTTTGTTTTTTTAATATAATATTATAATATAATATAATATATATAATATAATATTAAATATGTGGGCTGAGCCGGCCCAGCTAACTAGACCGAGCAAAGGAACTTTTGGTTGGGCTGATCTCGACCCAACGTATCCTTTTCCATTTTTTAGGCTAGGCCGGACCCAAATGGTCCGGCCTAGGCCCACATGGTTGCTGGCCTGACCCAACAACCATGCAAATTAATAAGGCTGCATGCAAAACGAATTCTCGTTCTGCATGCATCAATTCAGTTGCAGCTACAGTGGGGTGGCGCTACCTGACGCTGGAGTGCCTAAATGGAGGCCTGGCTGGTCGTGACGAGGAGAGGCCGACGTGAGGACTGTGGCTAAGGTTGTGGAGGAGTTGGTGGTGCTGCTGCCGATACTGGAGAAGGAAGAAAACGAAAATGGTAGTGCTAGTGGGCTGCTGCCGCTGTGGAGGAAAAGGAGAAGTAGTTAGTGGAGAGGGATAAGTGTGGTGGAGAGGGTGGCGGTCAAGCCAGCGGTGACGGTGGTGGGGTCGTTGAGAGCACAGTGGAGAGAGAGAGTGAAGAGGGAGAGACTTGTTGCAGAAAAACTGGGGAGGATGCTGTTTTTTTCCAAAGTTTGGGCTCAATTTTCTCCTCCCTCAGGCCACGAAATGCAGCCCTATTTATAGGAAATGGAAGAGGGATATTTTATCTTTAATAGTGCCAAATCGTGGCCTTTAGTTTGGTTGGTAAGCATCCCAACCGTTAGTTCAACGTGTGCACCTTGAACTGTCAAATTTGAAAGTCCAAGGCTCCTGAGGTGGCCACTTTAGGCCAATCATCGGAGCAGTTTTTGATGTTAAAAGGCCTGAACGGACGATACAAGGTGATAGAGGGAGTTCAGGTGACCATTTTGGTGCATGATTTGTCAATTTTGGTGGACGTATAAGGCATTAAATGCACATTAAAAGTAGCTCCCTGAGCTGTCATTTTCGGGCAAAAATCGGGGAAGACAATGAACAGTTACCAGATGACGCGTCGTCTGGTCCTCTCTTTTTTTTTTTTAGTAGAAACGGCGCCGTTTTGGGTTAAAATTAGGGATTTTTCTGAAGTTCAATGTAGTCCTCCAGCTTTCAATTGATTTCAATAGAACCCCTATTGGACCCTAAACTTTCGATTTAAAGCAATTTGGCCCTTTTTCGAAACTTCAATTGGAACCCTAATTTTGCGCGCCATTTACAGTGTAGTCCTTGGTCTCGGATCTATGCAATTTCACCTCTAATTGACCATTAAACTTTCAATTTCTTCAATTTGACCCCCGGATTTTGTCAATTAAGCCCCCTATTTTTGGCACCTTTTGCATATTAGTCCTTGGGTTCAAATTTTGTCAATTTAACCCCTAATTGACCCAAAAACTTCAATTTTCTTGCAATTTGGCCCCTAATTTCAATCAATTAACTTGGTAAAAATTAAATTTGGTCTCTTAAAATTCCAATATTCTCAATTAAGCCCAAATTAGGCTCCTAAACTTAATTTTTCATCAATTAAGCCCCAAATAAAATTAATTTGACCCATTTAAAGTATAATTAAGTCCTTGCACTTAATTAAATCCTTAAATTAGATCTAAATTAATTCTTAAACATAACTAAAATTTAATTTGACCCATGATTAAATCAAATTGACCTATTAAAAATTTAATTATGTCATTGGACTTAATTTTTATGCAAATTTACCCAATAATCATTTAATTTAACCTTGAATTTGCATTGTTTTCTCCATTTTTGGGCATAATGGGGTACAATTAGGTCTTGAATTTCCTTCAAAAATTGTAGCTTGATTTCCCGACCTACTTTCTCCACGTTGTCAGCCTTTATTATTATTTTTTATTTTTATTTTGAATAAAAAAATTAATTTTTTGGGAATAACCCAGAATTGGGATATGACACACCACCTGCTCAAAATGGTTTGAATTTAAGTTTATTATATAAAAAAATTTTGCTTAATTTGTTTTGTCAATCCATTATCAATATCCATTTAGATTCATTGATTATTTGATATATTTCTTATGTTTAATAGCAAGACAATTTAAAGTCCAAAACATATGTATTAATGTCTTGGATGTTTTTTAAAACGTATTTAATGCTTTCTTATTTAATAAAAATATCAAAATTAATTCTCTTAATTTAGAATTAAATTGACAACCCTGGTTATAAAAGTATCAATCACG
>Ga0325414_1002451_pt1 | contig 18804 bp, 6 predicted proteins | sample PopdelMetagenome_8_FD_206183 | JGI IMG/M metagenome (GOLD analysis project Ga0325414, IMG submission 206183) | Populus deltoides microbial communities from Bellville, Georgia, United States - Leaf-PdKOR-R3 | ecosystem: Host-associated > Plants > Phyllosphere > Phylloplane/Leaf | place: USA... | reverse complement strand
AATAACTAAAGGGAAAAAAAAGGGTAAAAATACAGAAAAGAAACAATAATAGTGAATTACTATTGTGATTTACAAAACTAATAGGCGCAAAGAAACAATTTTTTCACATACCTTCTAACTTTATACACTTAAAACTTAATAAAATGAAATGAAATTACAAAATTTACATTACAATTTTCACTATCGACAACCAAACAATATTGTTTCGACTGATTAATATATGCTCATTTTCATTTAAAATCTTTGAAATTTTGTTTTTGAAAGAAGAGAAAGTTACCATATTATAATGTTGTTTATCATTTTGGTCCAGCTACACTTTAAAAAACCTTAGAGTTTTTATTTTTATTTTTAAAGTATTAATTTTTATATCTTTGTATTGTTTTAATATATTGATATTATAAAAAATAAAAAATATATATTTTATATATTTTTAAATAAAAATTACATTGAAAATTACTTTTATTATAATCGTGATAAAAAAAAATATAAATCACGAAAAAAAAAAACGGAGACCGGTGGTGGGGTCACATGTCCGAATATTTGACGAGCAAAGAATTCACGCATCTGAATGTCTCTTAAAACAAAATTCCTTTCCCTCAGCCATTAAATTTCTTTTTTTTTTTTTTAAAAAAACAATATTAACAAAATTATAAATCCAATTGATTCCCACTCTTTAAAAAAAATCTATCACATTTCACAACAACAATAACAAAAAGCCCTAAAATCTCGATCAGATTGTCCGAAAACCACAGCAACAATCAAAGACCCCTAATCTTTCACACTAGCTCGACATCGAAAAACCCAGTCAAGTTATTTTTTGCTCAACAAACCCTCTTTTAACCCTCACCGTCGGTTTTTTTATCAGTGGCTTCGATCTAGCAATCAACCGATGCAAAATCGTCAACGAGGACAGCACCTCCATCCATGTACAAGATAAGGAGGTTAAAGATCGTGAAATTTGGTGGATGCTGCTCATTTTCATAAATGCATGTCGAGGGGGATCTAGGGTTTTCGAGCCTAGTGGTCCTTGTTTTCTGTGTAGTGGTTATTCCGGTGGGTTGGTTTGTAATTAGGTGTAAATGGCGGGGAGTGGTTGCGAGAAAGGAGGAGATCAAGAGGTTGATGGTTTTAGCGGCAGAGGAAGCCGCCAGGGCCGAGTTTGAGGCCACGGTTTCGTACGGCACCTTTCCGGTTTCAAAAAATAATTACCAGTGTGTTGTTTGTTTTTGCCCGAGAACGACACGGTGTGCCCGCTGTAAAGCTGTTAGATATTGGTATGTTAATTCTGCGTCAATGCTTGATTTTAATCTGGGGTTTTAGTCCTTAATGCGTTGAATTTGGGTTCGTTTCCGGTGAAATTTGATGTCTTTTGTTGCTGTTTTTTTGTGATGAAGTGAACTGGAGTTGATTGTTGATAATAATTGGGTAATGTTACGGAAGCGAAGCTGTTTTAACAGTATACTTTTAGAAGAATCTGATTCTTTGCTTCACATTGTTCCAGTTAAACAGGGAAGGGGGAAAAACTGTGGAATTAGGTGCTAATTGTTGAAGGGAATTCCGAAATAGAGGTTTAATCTGTGTGGAGGGATTTCTGACTCACTAAACTAAATCATAGATCTTCTTCGTTCGTTAGATGCTAGATGTGAGCTAGCTAGTTTCTTGTTTTGCGTGGGTTATATGAACCATTCATTCATATGATAGCGTTGTTAAGTGCATATGAAACTAAGGAGAAAACTTGTATTACTAACTGAAAACATTTTAGCTTGTTAAGAAGACAGTGTGGTGCGTGTCAATCCTTGAATGAATTTTTAGAGATCTGTATCTTATAGATCAGGATCTGTACAACTGGTTTTATACATATATAAGTCACTACTGGAAAACTGCAATCTAATGTTTATCATCATATGAAATTAAATTCAATATATAACTTTTGATTTTTAAATTGAATGTCAGCAGTTCGCGACATCCATGTGCTCTCAATTGTGTGACATCCATGTGCTCTCAATTGTGTGAAGGCATTAGTGGGAAATGTTAATGTAAATTACATTTACAATCTTCAAATATTGCAAATTGGTAGTATACATGGATTAGGATGAAATACTTGTTTGAAGTATATAGTGTTTAGTTCTGCTATTATTCTGTTATGTAATTTTACAAAGATTGTTTTACATAATCAGGAGTGTCATAAATCCACTATTATTCTGTTATGTAGTTGTAAAAAAGTTGCTCTGCATAATCGGGAGTATCCTGCAATTTAGTATGATTTAGTTCGCTAACTTTTGTCGAAACATGTTTTATGAGGACCTAACAAGGTTTAGCCAACTGGTGATGTGTTCTTCTCTACAATCTATAAGATTGCCTTTTTAATTGGTGATAACAGTTTTTGTTGTTTTCCTTTGACACCTTCCTTAAGTACGCTTCGGATCTTTCTAATTGTATATTTATGTCGCAAATTGGTTTGTTTCAGTTCTGGTAAGTGTCAAATTATCCACTGGCGACAAGGTCACAAGGAAGTATGTCGTCCTCCTCCCACCACATACCACATTAATGATGATGGAGGCAATCCTGGCCAGAGGGCGGCAAAGCAAGACCAACATGATATTTATGATGGCAGATATGAGAAAAGACCAATTGAAACATTCTCCGTGGAACCTGTGGTGTCTGATTCCAGTTACTCTCCTGGAGTTTCACTCTTAAAGGATGATGATATTATAGTTGATTCTGTTTTAGACACAGAGGGAGCCGATTCTATTTCTGAATCACCAGGCACCTCATTTTCTGGATTTTCCACTCCTACGGGCTCTTCATTTTCTGGATTCTCTGCTCATTCAAATGGGGAATCATCTGACAGTGTTTCTGTAAGTGAGAGCATTAGTTCAAATGAAACAGAGGGATCGGACAGGCAAACACCGGCTGATATTGCCCCTGATACGCTGGAGTCCAGTGTGAACGAGGTGGCTACGACCAAACCATCATCTCCAAAGTTTGCTTCTTTGGTTGATTCTATAGATAGTTTTAATAAATTGAGTAAATCAAATCAGAGTAAACCTCATGGCAATGACAGGGAGAGTCAATGCTCATCTAGTTCTTCAAGCCATAGCATCAGTGCCGGGAATGATGAAACAATCACAAAACCAGCAAAAGTTTCTTCTGGTTTCTGGTGGAGAACTCTGGATTCTGTTGGGCCCAGCAGTGATGCTGGGGATGGATCTGCTCTGTCAAATTTCAATGGCCCTGGTAACAGCAAGTCATCTAATGACAAACCATCCCTACTTTTCAAGTCCAGTCTATCTGGAAGTGATGCTCTCATCTCGCATGCAAAAAGCTCAAAGGTGAACATCATATCGGATGATGCACCCCCTTCTGTTCCTGGAGTCAGTAGGCCTGCTGATGGAGCAGTTTCACCAGAAAAGAATGGCTTTGATGCTCTAAAAGTCAAGAGATCCCCAACCATAAGTTTTGAAAGGTCCAATCTTGTTGATAATAACTCTGGTGGAGGTTCAAATGTTTCCATTGAGAGTAAATCTGTATCATCGTCCTCTCCTTATGCACATGGTTCTTTCAGTTCCGGAGGAGTTAAATTAGATCTAAGTGCTTCAAAAGCATGCAGATCTCAAGCTTTGAGATCTGAAAGGTCAAATGTTGTTGTTGATGACATTGTTGATACTTCACATCTATCTAAGTACAGATTATCATCTAGTGCTTCTCAAACCCATTTGAATTCTAGTGTCGGTGGGCATTCAGTTTCAAGTGTGAAACTTGGAGGAAAAGTTGAAAATGTTGAACCAGGTGCTGCTGCTACCTCTCAAATTTCTAGCTATTCTCCAAGTTCTATTAATGGATTGAAGTCATCAGTGTGGAAAGTTGTTGACCAATTCAGAGGACCTAAATGTGGGAGATATATTAATAAGGTTCGGGTTATAAATTGATTTTGTTTACATCTCTAACAATTTTTTTTTTCTCAAGATGCAATAAATTTCCATGAGTTCGTTTTTGGCTTTTCAGGGCCTTTTCCCATATGATTTATTTGTGAAGTTATACACTTCGAATAAGGTGGAAATGCGACCATGTGGCCTTATCAATTGTGGAAACAGGTACATGACATGTTTCTTTTGTAGGGAAAGCAGATTGAAGTAACAAAATGGTGTATTTTCACAATCACTTGTAATTAAAATGGCTTCTTTATCCTTTATTTTGCAATATTAATACCACATGCAGTTGTCTTAATGTTAATTATGCTAGTGACTATCTGGTTGCATCTTCTCTACTTTTTATGTCAGCATTACATAAACTACCCCAAGTTGTTGATAACATATCCCGTGTTCCATTTCTGCAGCTGCTATGCTAATGCTGTTCTACAATGCTTGGCATTTACTCCTCCTTTGACTTCTTATTTTGTGCAAGGGCTCCACTCTAAAGCCTGTATATTTCTCATCACGGTCAACTTATTAGATTCAGCATTCATTTTTGAATAACATGATTTGCAACTTTTTCAATATTAGCTAAGGCCATTCTTTTCCATATCAGGTGTAAATAAAGAACGGTGCTTCTCTTGTGAGTTTGAAAAGGTAATTTTAAAGGCAAAGGAAGGGAAATCTCCGCTTTCTCCCATTGGCATACTATCCCAATTACAAAATATTGGGAGTCAGCTTGGTAATGGAAGAGAAGAAGATGCACATGAATTCCTGAGGTGAGCTGGTTTCTTTGCTCTGTGACCAATGAAATAGCAACTTGCATGTTTTTATGATTTCAGCTTTTGGAGAATTTCTTGATAGAGAATACATGAACAACAAACAGGTATGCAATTGATGCAATGCAATCTGTTTGCCTTAAGGAAGCTGGGGTGAATGCAGTAGACTCCATTGAAGAAGAAGCCACTCTCATAGGCCTTACATTTGGAGGCTACCTTCGCTCAAAGGTAATATCTTTTGGAGTTAAATGACACTCAAAAGATTTAATGCAAATCGTTTCTTTTTTTATTTCCTTTTCTTTTCCCCTAACTCTCATTAGCATCTAGGTGCTGTTTTGAGAAAGGTTCAATAATTTAGATTATGCATACAAATTTGCTACTGTTTGCAGATTAAATGCATGAAGTGCCATTACAAGTCAGAGTGGCAGGAAAGAATGATGGATCTTACTGTTGAAATAGAGGGGGATATAGGGAAGCTTGAAGATGCACTTAGACGATTCACGGGTACCGAGAATCTGGATGGGGACAACAAGTACCATTGTGGCAGGTTCGTCAATTTCCTTTTCTGATAAAGCTCTTGAGAGTATTGTTTCAAATGTGTTTATTCTTTTGGTGATTTATTTTTACCAATTTCTATACTGCAGTGAGACATTGCAAACTGATTTAAACCTTAAATAGTTTAATATTGATTTTATATTTGAGTTGTTTGACATTTGGACCAAACAGTTTGTAACTGAAAACATACTGCAGTTGTGTTGCTTTGTGTTATGCTGCCTGTACAGCATTTTGGTGATTGCTCTGCCAGTTTTTACTTCCAAGGACATATCAAGATCTGACTTTTCTATTAATTCTAGTTTATATCAAATCTTCTCTTTTGTTGGAGTTGTTGGCTTTGAGCATTCAGAGTTTGTTTACCACCATCATTCTGTTCAGATGCAGATCTTATGAGAAGGCAAAGAAAAAGTTGACAATATTGGAGGCTCCTAATGTCCTTACAATTGCATTGAAGCGCTTTCAGGTAGATCTGGAGATCAAAGATGGTATTTTTTTATCCAGTGTTATAGGCAAATTCTTATTTCTTTTCTTAATGTGCTTGATTTTACAGTCAGGTAAATTTGGAAAGCTCAATAAATCTATTCGGTTCCCAGAGATCCTGGACTTAGCACCGTATATGAGTGGAGCTAGTGATAAATCACCCATATATAGGCTTTATGGAGTGATTGTTCACTTGGATGTTATGAATGCTGCATTTTCTGGTCACTACGTCTGCTATGTCAAAAACATCCAGAACAAGTGGTTCAAAATTGATGACAGCACAGTATGTTCTCTATCTTAATTTGCGAAGCAAGTTTATTTGGTCATTTGATGTGTTTTTCTCCTACTAGTTGTACTTGATTAACTTCTAGTTGTGGCAATCTCTTCACTTTGGTCCTGGGTATATTGACATCGCCCTGACATCTCCATCTCTTATATAAACTAAAAGAATTTATTTTTAATTATCAGCCATTGGTTACAAGAAAAGTTTGGGTTCTGTTGCTTTGTGCTTTAGTCAAGGAACCTTTGACATTTTCTGTTGCATTTGGGATTATCATCTGATTAAGTCTTTTATTTAGATGGCCAAGCCTGTGTGTTGTTTATATTGTTTATCTCTATGAAGAAGTCAAACCTTGATTATTGGAGACAAACCTATGTTTAGCCTATGTCTGTGAGGTAGCAAACTATAAAGAATCAAAATTTGTTTTCATTATAGCAGTATCTTTGAAGGCTATGGTTTGTTTTGGGTCTGAAAGTCTTTTCATTGTTAGACCTATTGGTATCTGTGTCCCAATTTCTTCTTAGGGTCTCCCGGTGCACTGTTTCAGTGTCAACGCCTTTCTGCAATACATCAATATTTTTTTTAATGGATAGAACATATGCTTGTGTGTTTGTGCACGAGCTGTGAGTTTTTGATCATGGTATTGACAATTATTGGCTAGGTTACAGCTGTGGAACTTGAAAGGGTTTTATCAAAAGGCGCTTACATGCTTCTTTATGCAAGGTGATGGATCTCTGGAGATTAGTTCTATGAAGGTTGAAATTTCTTCATGTTCTTTGTTGTAGTGTTTGACTCAATTAAATTTTTGCAGGTGCTCACCGAGGGCCCCAAGACTGATAAGGAGCAGAATAATATCTTCTGATCCAAAAAATAAATGCAGTCCCTCCAAAATCAAGGCAACAAACACTGCATTGAATTCAAGATCCATGTCTATGCAATCCAGTGTTGTCCAATCGCATCCGGATTCAATTCCTTCGGACAATTTGGCCAATGTTGAATCTTTCTATTTGAAGCTCCACCGGCTTCTGAGGATTTCAGAAGAGGACTCATCAAGTGACAATTTCTCTTTTACCAGTGGCAATTCTGATGAAGCTTCCTGCAGTACTGACAGCACCCATGATTCTACAAGTACTGATGACCTTTCTGATTACATTTTTGGAAGTTGGAACTCTTGGAGGAACACATCTGATTCAGACACTTCTTCATCTTCCTCCCCTTTGTACTCAAGGTATTCACCCCATGTTGATAAGAACCAGAATGATTCGCATGCATATTCAAGGATTGGGGGTCCTGATCTTTCGGACAGGATACCAAGCGGGGGGAGGAAGCTGGTGGATCTGGAAGGTAAGATGCATCCTGACACGACTAAACAATGTAGAAAGTTAGCAAGTAGTAATAGTTGTAGGTATAAGGTGTCGACAAAATTAGGATCACTTAACCCTTTAAATGATGTAAAATCCGGGGTATCCTTTAGAAGATCAGTAAGCGAAAGAACAGACTAAGCATTTCATGACGAGGTATTAAGTTAAAAGGGGTAAATAAGAGTTGGGAAGGAGGGGGGCTGTATGTAATCTTGTACTCTTGTAGTTGGCTTTGTTTTAAAATAGATCGGCCGTCACCATTTTTTCAAATTCCTTTCCGGGAAGTCCTCAAAGTGTATAGTGCAGAGGGGGTCTTTTCCAAACCTTGTCCCAAAAGGGTTTTTGAACCCCATACAGTTGTTTACTTGAGAACAAATATAAAAATGATCTGGTAGATATCGCATTATAAATGCTTCTTTGTCAATATCATCCTGTTTCCCACTATCAAGTTTCTCTCAGAATGTTTTTCACAAGCCAGCTGATGAAAAAGCAGTCTGGGCTTGAGTCCTCTCTAGCATGGAACTACAGGATTGTTTGTGAGCCCACTCCTCATGCTATGGTAATCTATCAAGATCTGCTTTTACCGCAGCCCTGCCATCTGAAAATCCGCAAGTCCAAAAAGAAATTTGTATAAATTTGTAAATGGACAGGTCTTGTGATAAATAGGATAGACATGTAAACGAATGTATGATAAATTTGTATACCCGCTGCATCTCATTTTTACACGTCTCGTTGTCTTTCTGCATTTCATTTTTACACATCTCCCCTTTCTTCTCGAATGATCTTGCTTACTATATTTGCAACTGTAGCATTATAATTTGTATGGTTACTCTTGCTCCTATCAGGATAAATTTGACCCTCTTTCTCATTCTCATCTATGTATATGGGATATTTTAGAAAGTAAATATCCTTCTTAGTAGGGGGGGTCAAGAGAGAGAATCGAATTTACTATATATTTTTCTAGCCTAGTCTTAAGTGGTATTTTAGTGATGGCTTCTATAGAAACTAGACAGTCCATTGCATATAATTGCATTTTATTGTCGTTTCACACCCTAAATATTTTTTTTCGATTTAATCAATCCTTGTTTGACGAAAAAGAGGATATCTTGATGGGGGTAAAGAATGGGGAAAATCCCCCCCCCCCCCCATACACACAATGACCCAATGTCCTTGGCAAGACACATTGAGTCAAGACGAAAGAAGTCAAGAACCTCTTAGAAAAACGATCCGATATCTAAAAACAAACTGATCGTCTAAAAACAAACTGATCGGTAAACGCTACTTTTTTGATCATAAAGTCTCCCTTCCAATCCCGTCGCCGTATAGGGATTGAGCTCATAGTGCCTTTTTCCTGAGTTACTGATATTCCGTGTATAAGCGGAAGCAATGACGTGTGCTGTATGCAATTTTCTTTGCAGTTCCAGGAAAAGCCATCCCTTTCTCTCTCCCTTTCCTCACCCTCTTTTCTCCAACCAAATAGTAAATGAAGTCTACGAAACCAACAATAGGCATATCATCATCATCATCATCCCATGCCCCATTCCCATCAGCACCAAACACGACGCATGGAGGAAGTCTAAAGACAGGAAAAGTATCAAACTTGCATGACAAGTGGCAGAAGGAAAGGACAACCACGTGGGGGTAAGAACACTGGTTCAACTACCGCTCACCAAACTCCTGCACCAGACGAACCCGTCCTTTGCGAGAACCCCGTAGAACTGGAGTAGAGGACCCCATACACCTCGTCGGTCTCCAGTTTTCTCCTCCATGTATTTTTATTTTTTATGGTCCATTATACCGATAATGACTGGTATAAAAACGAAAGAAATGTTGATCTGTTATTTGATTGACTTTGCCCACTTGCCAGGCCACTGCATGTCGTTTGCAAGTTCTTACAAAAATAGCACAGTTGATGAAAAAAAAATATCTCTAAATTAGCATAGCTTGAAAACTTATTTTTTCAAAATAGCACGAGACAAGCAAGTCTCACCTCCGCGATCCATCTAGACACGCAAGTGCAACCTGCATGACCCGTCCAATTCATTTTATTTTTCCGGAGATCCATGCATGATTCCCATGCAAAATGATTCCCACATCCCAAAATCAACCTCCTTGTTTTATGAAAGATCTAATGGCTACGAAAGAAACACAGAACAATCAAATGGCTGGACACAAAAGAAAAGGGAGGATAGGAAAGAGAGAACAAGAAAAGGAAAGAAAAGAAAGAAAAATTGGAAATCAAATACATACTAGAGCTCAGATTACGACATTTTTAAAATTATTAGAAATATCCGAATAAGATAAATTCATAAATACTAAATAAAATCAAATTTAGATTTGATAGTATGAGTCACATTTCAAATGATATACTCATTTACTGACATATATATATAACTCGTACCTAACACAACAAAATTTAAACTTGTTGGCATGAGTGTATAGCATGTCGCCAACAAAAATAAATAAATTAGGTAAATCATTTGAAATTTGCTAGTCTACACATGAGCTACCTATGCATACTCACGAAATTCTATTTTAAAAAATAAATTTTAAGCTGTGTTATATATCTTAGTCATCGTGCTATTTTTGAAACAAAAAAACACTTTGTAGTTTGCTACGTCACCGAAGTATCAACTTCAAGATCGAACTATCGAAGGGCTGTACATCATGGGCGGGCACGGAAACCTTCTCTCAAGTGGAGTCTGCGTTGTCAATTTGCATCCCAACCCTGCATGTAGACCCATGCTGTCTGAATTTGTAATTTTTCCCATTGCATAAAGAGAATGTGGAGTGACCTTTTTTGTTTTCTTCTTCGTCTGTTTTTTTCAACTTCAAAAGGATGCACCGCTAGTGGACAGAAGAAATTAATACTCAAGTCATGGGCTATAGAGGAGCTTTAAAAATTGAATTTCTTTTAACATAATCTCGACAACCACTTGTTGGACTATATTTTATTTTTTTGTCTCAAAGTCCTTGGATATAGACGGGAGCATTTGACGTTTCAAAATCATTTTATTAGTCCAGTTCATATGTAGGTCAACTGTTCACACCATTGACGTTTCAAAATTGTATGAGCTTCATTGTTCATACCTTTTTTTTTACCCCTTTCAATTGAATCTTTCTCTGGCATAATTAGATGAAATTAAACTTGAAATTATGATAAACATACCAAATTAAAAGATAAAGAATTGAGATAAAACATGAAGAGAAAACTCCTGCCTAATCCAAAATAACTATAGTTTTTATTTTAGTTTAAAAATTTATTTTGTTTATTTTCGGTTTATAACTTTGATAAAGAAAAAAGAAGTCGTCTGAAATGACGAGGAGAGAAAAAAAATATTGATTTGCTCACTTTTCGATGATAAGACTGGCTGTTTTTGGTGTTAAAAGGATTATATTTGATTAGAAGAGTTTAATGGTAACTATTTTTTTCATGGATTATCCCTTAAAAAGTTTGATTCTTTTAGATTGATTTGTTTTTTAGATGCTTTTAGGATGCTTTGAGGTTTATAGGTGGTTTAGGGAGACTTTTATAGTGTTTTAATTTAGAGGTGTTTTTAAGGTGAAAATGAGTTGTGTAACACCCTGTATTTTTAATGCATTTTTAATCTATATTAAATTTTCAATTCATTGAATTCTCTCTAAGTAAACTATCATTTGTTTTTCATTATACACATTAAACTATCCCCACCTTAGGTTTTTCATAATCTTATTCTGTCCACCAACTCCTTTTCAAATAGTTATAACATTTGCTTAAATTCAATCACATTCCTTGATTTTTATATATAACAAACACATATAAGAGAAAATGTGAATATAAAGATGAAGAAGTTTAACAGATTGTTTTTTTTTGAGTTTTATTTCATGAAATCGTCTGAAATGATGAGAAGAGAAAAAAAATTATTGATTTGCTCACTTTTTGATGACAAGACTGGCTGTTTTTGGTGTCAAAAGAATTACATTTGATTAGAAGAGTTTAATGGTAACTATTTTTTTCACGGATTATCTCTTAAAAAGTTTGATTTTTTTAGATTGATATGTTTTTTTAGATGCTTTTAGGATGCTTTGAGGTTTATAGGTGGTTTAGAGAGACTTTTATAGTGTTTTAATTTAGAGGTGTTTTTAAGGTGAAAATGAGTCGTGTAACACCCTGTATTTTTAATGCATTTTTAATCTATATTAAATTTTCAATTCATTGAATTCTCTCTAAGTAAACTATCATTTGTTTTTCATTATACACATTAAACTATCCCCACCTTAGGTTTTTCATAATCTTATTCTGTCCACCAACTCCTTTTCAAATAGTTATAACATTTGCTTAAATTCAATCACATTCCTTGATTTTTATATATAACAAACACATATAAGAGAAAATGTGAATATAAAGATGAAGAAGTTTAACAGATTGTTTTTTTTTGAGTTTTATTTCATGAAATCGTCTGAAATGATGAGAAGAGAAAAAAAATTATTGATTTGCTCACTTTTTGATGACAAGACTGGCTGTTTTTGGTGTCAAAAGAATTACATTTGATTAGAAGAGTTTAATGGTAACTATTTTTTTCACGGATTATCTCTTAAAAAGTTTGATTTTTTTAGATTGATATGTTTTTTTAGATGCTTTTAGGATGCTTTGAGGTTTATAGGTGGTTTAGAGAGACTTTTATAGTGTTTTAATTTAGAGGTGTTTTTAAGGTGAAAATGAGTTGTGTAACACCCTGTATTTTTAATGCATTTTTAATCTATATTAAATCTATATTAATTAAATTTTCAATTCATTGAATTCTCTCCAACAACTGGTAAACTACCATTTATTTTTCATTATACATATTAAACTATCCCTACCTTAGGTTTCTCATAATCTCATCCCCATGTGTCCACCAACTCCTTTTTAAATAGTTATAACATGTGCTTAAATTCAATCACATTCCTTGATTTTTATATATAACAAACACGTATATAAGAGAAAATGTGAATATAAAGATGAAGAAGTTTAACAGATTGTTTTTTTGAATTTTATTTCATTAGATATTTGAATTGCTAACCAAGATTTATTTTTGCTTTTCCTTGAAGAAAAAATAATTGTACCAAGCATACCTAATATATATGTGCAACCAAATTAATAATTAAAGATGCATTCAAATTTTTAATTTTAATTATTTTTCCAAAAATAATGTTAAGATATAATAACCAACATATTCATCACATGAAATGCATTAGCCAAAGACTATTAAGACATCATTTAATTAATGTTTACACTATCTTGACTAATTAAATAGTTTCAAGTAATTACAAAAATTAAATTATAAATAATTCTTAATTCCATATTATTTAATAAATAATTAATTTAATTTTTTCCGATGCACGCTGGGCTTGTTTTTTTTCTCCTCTCAATATTGGATTTTTTTTGTTTTTTTTAAATTCTATTCTTCTATATTTGTTTGATTTTGAATTGGTTTTTATATTTGTTCTATCATATAACTAATTTTTTAAAAAATAATTACTTAACCCAATAAAATCTGAACAATGAGTTTCACACAATAATGTGAGTTAATTTAGGTTATTTTAATATATTATTATCTTCATATTTTTTTAAAAAATCATATTAAATCCTTTTATGTTTAAAAGTTTTTCATATAATTGTGGCGTAGCACAGCTGGTCATCTAGAAAGACACTTGTAAATGAACAATAGACGTAAAATTCCAACATTTTTCCACATGGGATGTCCAGGTCCCTGCAATTGACTTCTGGCAGCGGTTTTACTTGAGTGAAAAGCAAAGGAAAACGGTGCATGGATAGCGTATCTGCTTTGCCGACAATATGCAGTCAGCTGTGACTGTATTCTGTCCACGAGAAAGTAGGTTTTGCAGATGCAATGCATTTGCCTCCTGGCTTTTGTGACGTTTCCAACCTGCTTGGTAAGACTCCCGGAAGAATTTGATGATGTTCATCTCTAGGATTATTTGTCTTTTTTTACAACTATTCCACAAGAGGACAAAATTAATTGGCTTGCCTTATTTTTAATTTTTTTATATTAATTGCTTTTTAAATTATTTTTTATTTAAAAATATATTAAAATAATACCTTTTTTAAAAAAAATTAAACAAAAAATTAATTTTAAACTAAAAACACCCTTTTCAAACTTGATCTCACACGTTTCCTTGATAATGAAACAAACTCTATTAATTAGCTAGGAGTCTAGCGATAGCTAGCTCTTTGGAATAGAAAAAAGTTTGCAAATGATGAAGTGACAACGAAATCCCCCACTGACAGGTAGAAATCTTGCTAATTTCTTCCCCCCATTTAATTAATTTTTTAAATATTTTTTATAAAATATTAAAATAATATTTTTATTTTTTAAAATTAAATTTTGATAACACTAAAATAAATTAATTTTAAAAAATTCAAATCTTAACAAAAAAAAAAAAAAAAAAACTCCCTCACAAAGTGGTTTTGCATTGGGTAAGCTTCGCCTGAGCCGTGAGACGGTAATAACACAAGCATGCATGAAAATAAGAAATCCACCGTCGCATCAAAGAATCCCTTACGTACCGGAGATGTCGAACAAAGCAGCAACAGACATGGCGTGGTGTTTACAAGTCATCCGTCCATGTCAAGAGGTTTGGTGTTGTTCTATTTTGAAAAGTGAAGCACTCCCTCTTTTGACAAAGATTGAAGCTATTTTTTGATTTTTTTTTGTATGGTTTGAATTAGTAGATGTTTCAGCTAATCAATAACTATATCTCAATGATAGGATATTAAAACAAAGGCGATAACTGGGCTAGGTTTATACATCGATAATTGCTCACCAACAACAATTCTTCGCAGTAAGTCGTGCTATTCTATGAAGGGATAAATTAACTGTCAACAGTTCCCAGTACGTGACCACATAAATACATAATATCCGCGTACTGCAACTGATATGGAACAAAAGTTTAAAATCCATAAAGAGAACAAAAGAGATAAACTTTTATTCACTCGATTGAGCGCTTGTGTTCTTATTTTAATCGATATTTAGGTATACTTTGTCTAAATTAAGAAGAAGACTGCTCGATGAGAAAACGAAGTGGTTGGCAAATAGTGAAGAAGAGCAATGGATGAGATAAATTCTCAATTTTGAAGAAACTACTTTCCGCCCCTTCTACTACAATTCGTCGCTTAATGTTATGAAATAATTTGGATTTTCAATATATATATATATATATGGTTGGAAAGGGAATTGATTTAATTGACCCAAAGGGATTTTTATGCAAGCTGACTTAGCTTGTCCAAAGCTGACTAGGTCCTAAATATCAGGCAAGAATTTCTGGTTCAAACACATCCGTTCTCAGCATGGATGGGTCTCTGGGTACTTTAAGAGGGAGAAGAAAAGAGGAGCGAAGGCTGCCCATTTGCAGCGAATGGTGGACAATATATAAAATTATCAAGGCGCCCATTTTCTTGACCTCAAACATTTCACAAGCGTTCAATTCAAACACGGCGACGAAAATCATCATATCCGGCACCATGTTAATTATCCAGCTTGCCATTTAAACAGAGAGCGATCTTAAACGCGGGTTCGCCGCCGAGTCACGACTGGATTTTGGCTGGCCTGCTTTGAGAAACAGTTCTCTTCTTTCTTTGCAATGTTGGCAGTTAATTAAACCTGATAATTTATATCTCGTGCTGTCCATTCCTTGCCTTCCTGTCGGCTTTTTGTTTGTGTATCAACACATTTGACAATCCATGTATTGTCGACTTTACGTCTGTTTTATATATATATATATTCTCTGAGCACGTCGGGTTTGGTCAATACCAAATATCTAATCCAATAAACAATAAGATTTAATCTAAGTTGATACACGAATTATTCTAATCAACAATACTTTTTATTATCAAATCCAAGAAGATTATATAATATAGTCATTCTTACGCATCCTACCTAGAACTCAAGCCTCCCTTTTGCAACCCTAAGCATTTCAAGCGAGATCGAAGAAAAACGAACTCCAAGCATTTAATAAAAGAATGTGGAGGATTTCGATGCCAGACATGAAATAGATTCAAGGGGAGACCAATTAAGAGTATCATAAATTATGCAAGTGCATGTTCTCACATAATCTTTTTCTGCTACACTATATTATAAAAAAGAATAAAAATATTATGATCTAACTTCTGAACCATGTAATATTACATCTGATTTGTCATGAAAAGAGACTTAGTTACATCCAAAATTAAAAATCGGTACATTAGCATATTATAATTTGAATTTTAGTCAACCAAGTTTTTATTAGTATATCTTTATAAAAAAAAATATCAAATTAAAAAAATATTTACTGGTATAAATTTTCTGAAACACAAACACGCTCTAATAAAAGCGAGCTGGGTCTCGTATTAGCCAGATCCATCTACAATTAGATTTGACAGTCTGTGAAGCCTCAAGCATACTGGATTTGTAGTGTACCAAGCTCCAAGTACGCCAAGTAAATGATCATTATCCTTTCAGGTCGAATTGAGAAATGATAATGCTTTTACTAAAAGATATGAACACATTTGTTTTGAATTCAATTATAGTGTTTAGTTTGAATTCAAATGATAAATAAATTGAATTCATTTATTTATAAAAGAAAAAATTCAATTCATTTTGTTTTCAATATTGATCTCATTATTTTTATTCTATTTTTTAAAAAAATCTATTTTTTTAAAAAAGGCTGAATGTGTATTTTTTAAAAAATTATTTTTAATATTAATTTATTTTTAATTGTAAATTAGAGAAGTTTACTTTTATAGTAATTTTAGAGGGTTCCAAAATATTTATTTATTTTTAGAATTAAAGATATCCTCCTACCATCTTTTAGTTAGGTACCTTTCATGTTTTTTTATTACCACCTCAACACTTAGTGTATTAAATCACCATAAGGTAGTCAAATATAATTAAAAAATAGATAAAATTAAATATGAGAAACTTAAATAAAAAACAAAGAAAAGATTGTATATTTGTAGTTTTCCAAAATTTTTATCCATGAACTAAAAAAAAATTGTATAATTCATGGAAAATCATATACATGTTGAAGATATTAGTTTGCTACGATATAAATCTCCTTGTTTTGACAGAGATAACCAGCGTAAATAATCTTTCAAGTGAAGTAATCAAGATATTCGAAGCAAATATCTTAATATCATCTCCAAGACATATTTATTCATAAGAACCTCTCTTATACATATCACTTGGATCACATCAAGATGTATAATCTTTAATAAAAATATTAATTTCTTAAAAATTAATGACTTATTCAAAATGACTATTTATTCTCTTTAGGTGATAGTTGAAGGCTCGCCAAAACGTCTTCTAAGTAAGGGATAAATGTAATCTCCTCGGTGCTATATGCAGTAATCTTCAAGGAATGAATGTGAATGGTCTTCCTAGTATAAATAACAACATCATGTAATCACCATTTTTAGTGAGGGACTCTCATGCCATGTAAAAAAAGAGGGTCATTATTTAGTGGAGGGCTTTTAAGTCTCATAACAATACTAGGAAAGTTACATGCTCTCACTCACCAAGAACCTATAATCACTTAGAAGTTTCTAAGTAAAGATTAACCCTTATTGGGTTCCACATAACCACTTAGAAATTTATATAGATAATAGGTATGATATCCTCAATCTCTTAGAAATTTTCTAAGTACAAATTCTTAGTCTTTTGTATATGAAATAATTTATTTTAGTCCAGATGCATATTTATCTACATTTTTCCCGAGCAAAACTCACTACTCTATCTGAACTGGAAGATTAATTAAAGCCTTTGCATATTATTATATTGCAAAGATTGAGGGCTACTGAAGAACCAAGTTTTTATTAGTATATCATTATAAAAGAAAATTCTGATCAATACTGAAGAACCAAGTTTTTATTAGTATATCATTACAAAAGAAAATTCTGATCAAGAATGATTTGCAGGTACATACATGTTTTATGGAACACAAGCACGCCACAGTGAAGGCGCACTGGATCTCGCGTTAGCTAGATCTAGCCATGACTGGGCTTGATAGTATATCATGCCTAAAGAAACAAGCATCCTTACTGGGAGATAATGATGCTTTTACTAAAAAATATGAACAATTTTGTTTTGAATTCAATTATAGTATTTGATTTGAATTCAAATGATAAATAAATTAAATTTATTTATTTAGAAGAGATAAAATTCAATTTATTTTGTTTTTTATATTACATTTATCACCTTTATTCTATTTCTTTAAAAGTCTTTTTATTTTTAAAAAGAACCAAATGTGAATTATAAAAAAATTAATTTTAATATTATTTTTTTATTGTAAATCAAAGGAGTTGAACTTTGTAGCAATTTTAAAGGGTTGATTTCATTTTAGAGCGTTCCAACATGTTTGGTTTTTTTTGGTATTAAGGATATCCTCCAACTATCTTTTAGTTATGCACCTTTCATGTGTTTTATTACCACATTAACACTATATTCAATCAACAGAAGGTAGTCAAATAAATTTTTTAAAAAATAGATAAAATTAAATATGAGATAATTAAATAAAAAAAAAGAAGAAAAGATTGTATATTTGTAGTTTTCCAAAAAATATTATCCATTGACTGAGTAAACCTGCTAATTGCGGGAATCAACTTGAGCATGTGCACCCGTTTGACCTATTGTCGCAGCTAGCCTTCAGTTTTTTTTCCTCCAGTAGCTAGTGTGTGCAAATTTAATTTTCGTCCATTCAAAGCACTTTCTGAAATGGGCATGTCAAAACAGAAGTGCTCACATCTTTCAGTAAAAGCATCACTTGCATCCTGCGGTATGTAACCATCAGAACAACGAGTGGACAAAAAATTCGGACTAGAGACCCGCTGATAGTGAAAAAAATAAATATTTACCTCAAATGGGAATTAATTTTCCAAGGAACTGGATCTTCATAATTTAAATGAAAAAGTGTCTCTCAATGAACGAGATGATGCCAAGAAAAAACTAATAAAGTAAGGATTTATCAACATAATTTCACCATTACATAAAAGGAATGTTTTACTTAACACAAACAATACTCGTTAAATCGAGCTATATAGTTACTAATATATAATGATCACTGAAGATCTATATAGTTGTTAATTTTAGGATTCATAAAATTAGTTGAGATACACGCAAACTCGTCCGAATATCTATATTAATAAAAAAAATAAAACCAGTTTAGTTAAAACATAATCAACAAGAAATGCCATGCCTAAACTCATTTGTTTTCTAAATAAAACGGTGGTGTATAAGGATTTTGCAATAACTTTGTTGGATCTTAAAGATATCACATCTCTCACATCAGTTAATTAAGAGCATCAGCTACGTTTTTTAATCAGGATTTGTACTCACTGTTGAACGCTGATCATGAGTTTAATCCTTTGTTCTTAACTCTCAAATAGCTGTTAAATATCCCATCTATCATCTCTCCAAGATAAA
>Ga0325414_1002450_pt1 | contig 18804 bp, 12 predicted proteins | sample PopdelMetagenome_8_FD_206183 | JGI IMG/M metagenome (GOLD analysis project Ga0325414, IMG submission 206183) | Populus deltoides microbial communities from Bellville, Georgia, United States - Leaf-PdKOR-R3 | ecosystem: Host-associated > Plants > Phyllosphere > Phylloplane/Leaf | place: USA... | reverse complement strand
AAAAAAATTAAATTTACTTAGTTAAAAAAGTAAAACCTAGACCAGATTAAATCTCAGGTGAACGTTTCATGCCGAACCAAATTTAATAAGGCTGATTCCTTCTTGGAAGGTTGACCCCAAGTCAAAGTTGTTTCTCTTAAAAACATGAATAAAGGTTAATGCTATGAGCTCACTTTCCATTTTCAAGACAATCATGGATATAGAAAACTGGCTCCTTTCTTTATAGAAATTATGTGTGGCAAATCATGCCTTTCGAATTTAATGGAAATTACTTAAATTTAAATTTTAGGAAAACTAAATCTATGATTTTTTATAAATTGATTTTATTGTTATTTTTTTATCATCCCATATATAGTTACCTTAAGTAAACCTTACTTTTATTAGAGAAATCCAAGTAAATGGAATGATCATTTACTACTTTCTATGTGTGGAAAATCATGCCTTAATTTTCATTATTTTTTTTTTAGATTAACGTTAACGTGAGTGTCCAGGTCAGCTTGCGCGCACCTCGACTAATCCCACGGGCCCTGAAATTAACAACCATGTAAGTCTTCAGTGGCTCTGAAGTTTGTGGAACTCTAACTAGTGATCTCTAAAGAGTAAATCTAGAGTCTGACTAGTTGAACTACACTTCTTAGGGTTTTAATCATGCCTTAGTTTTAATTTTAATGGTGTTGGTAATTAGACCAAACAGTATGGTTGATAAAATGAATCATGCCTTCTCATGACAATAAGTCTATTGTTCATAACACAATTAACAAGTCATTCATTCACACAAGAATATTAAGAGCTTCATGAAAAAAATACACTCTCGTGAGTTGACTAAGTAATTTCTCATCTATGAATAATAATTTATCTATATTTAATAATTACTATGATTAATTTCCTGTAATTAAATGATTGGATTGTTGTTCAATCACTAATATATGATCTAAATGATATTACATTGTAGTAAAGGATGATAAGCTAAGAATATATTTGCAAAAGACGTCAAGTTTAACCATTTATTTATTTATTTTAAATAATTATGGCAAGAAGCAAAGTAGTATATTGAAAGAACGATCTTTGCTGATAATGATTTTTAGTGACTTTATTTAGAACTTCTGCTTCAAGTTTAGATTATATATTAATCTAAATTAATTATATATTAGTTTTTTCCACGGCATGGGTCCGTGAGGCCCTCTATAAAAGCCTGAGCTTCTCGCTAGCTGTCCTCTATAACAAATATTGAATCACCATTTATATTCTGATATTAAGATGGGGCTGTTCCTTCAGATGTTGACGGTGTTTGTAACGACGGTTTCCCTCCAAGGATGGCTGCCTCTTGGTTGCTTGGAGGAAGAGAGAATCGCTCTGTTGCAGCTCAAAGATTCTCTTAACTATCCCAATGGCACCTCCCTTCCCTCCTGGATAAAAGCTGACGCCCACTGTTGTTCTTGGGAACGTATTGAGTGCAGCAGCAGTACAGATCGAGTCACCGAACTCTATCTTGAGGAAACAAGGAATGAGGAACTGGGAGATTGGTACTTAAATACCTCCTTGTTTCTTCCTTTTCAACAACTCGAGGCTCTCTACTTGTCGGGTAATCGTATAGCTGGCTGGGTTGAGAAGAAAGGTTTGCTCTCTTAAGTATTACAAAATATTTAGATTAGTTTTTTATTTTTAAATTAATCAAATAAGGTGTTGTTTCATTAGTATCATTTTGGTTCTCTTAAGAGTAATTCATCATTGAATTAAATATAAAAATTATATTTAATTCCTTACATTATTAATATAACCACAACATCTATTATTAATGACCAATCAATTATAATTAAATTACTCCAATAATATCTTTTTTTATTCTTTATCTGAGGTCTTAATTTAATTTTTTTTTTTTTGTATAGGTGGTTATGACTTACAAAGATTGAGAAATTTGGATTACCTTGACTTGGGATCAAATAGTTTCGATAACAGTATTCTATCATTTGTGGAGGGATTTCCGTCTCTTAAATTATTATATTTATATTATAATAGACTAGAAGGGTTAATAGATTTGAAAGGTTAGTTTTTTTATATACTATTATTTTAATTCACTATTAAATTTAATTTATGTGGTGTAGTGAATTAATTACCTATTATTTTATATAAATATCAAGAATCCTTGAGCAGCTTGGAGGTCTTAGGTTTGAGCGGCAACAATATTAACAAATTGATAGCCTCAAGAGGTAATTAGTACTTAGTACCATCATGATGATGAGCCCATCCAATTATTAAAGCCCTTCCATACAATATTAATTATTTAGATTCTTCCCTAACTCACTTGCAGGTCCAAGCAACTTGACTACTCTATACCTGCATAATATCACAACCTATGAAAGTAGCTTCCAGTTATTGCAATCATTAGGATCATTCCCAAACCTCACGACACTTCATCTAAGATACAACGATTTTAGAGGAAGAATATTAGGTGACGGTAAGTTTTATATATATATATATATTTGAGCAAAGTTGCCAAATGTAATTGAAAATTTTGAAAAATATGATATATGGAATACAAAGGTAGTAATGTTTATATATTTGGGTTTAATTGAAAAATTCAATTTGCTACTCCTTTTCTTTTGAGCAGAGTTGCAAAATTTAAGCTCACTGGAAAGTTTGTATCTGGACGGTTGTTCTCTAGATGAACACTCCCTTCAAAGCCTTGGAGCACTGCCTTCTCTAAAAAATCTATCATTGTTTGCACTCGGCGGCACTGTATCTTCTGGAGGTAAATTAACAAATTTGAACTCCACTATTACTTATCATTGACCTTTCTACTTCTCTAAAACACCTGTCTTTGTAAGCACTCAGTGGCCTGCTATGATCAGATGTGTTTGCAAAGAATTCCTTTTTTATGTTTTTGCAATCTACTAAAGTCGTGGAGAGACAAGTAAATCTCAAATTTAACTCAATTTAAATCTTTATTATTTTAAAATCCTACTATCCATTTAATATAAATAATATTTCACTTTAATTTTGCCCCTCTCTCAACACCATTTCAGTGTAATGTAAATATAATGATAACAAAAAAAAAAACAATAGTTTCTTTAATGAAAAGGCAACTTCATATATCTGTGCTAATTTTAGGAGGAGAATAAATTAACAATGGTGTATTTTTATTTTTTGGGTCTCACATAAAAAAAAATCCTTCTCTTAAATGGCTAATACAATTTCTACACTTACCTTATGTTTTTAGTTGTTTTTAGTTTTTTAGCCATGATTAATAAATAATGAATTATTTATAATCTTAATTCCTTCTAAGTTAATATAATTTCTTATTTAATTGATTGTGACAGGCTTTCTTGTTCTCAAGAACTTGGAATACTTGGATTTGAGTTCCAATACTCTAAATAATAGCATCTTCCAAGCCATCAGAATGATGACTTCTCTTAAAACTTTGATTTTGCGTAGTTGCAAGCTAGATGGCCAAATACCTATAGCCCAAGGTAAGGTTGATAACTCTTACTCTTTCATTTCCTTTATAATTTTAATTTCTACACTTACCTTTTTAGTTTTTTTTATCCATGATTAATAAGTAATGAATTATTTCTAATCTTAATTCCTTTTAAGTTAATATAATTTATTGTTTAATTGATTGTGACAGGCTTTCTTGATCTCAAGAACTTGGAATACTTGGATTTGAGTTACAATACTCTAAATAATAGCATCTTCCAAGCCATCAGAATGATGACCTCTCTTAAAACTTTGATTTTGCGTAGCTGCAAACTAGATGGCCAAATACCTATAGCCCAAGGTAAGGTTAATAACTCTTACTCTTTCATTTCCTTTATAATTTTAATTGCTTCCATGTTAATATAATTTATTGATTGTGGCAGGCTTTCTTAATCTTAAGAACTTGGAACTTTTAGATTTGAGTTCCAATACTCTCGATAATAGCATCTTCCAAACCATCGGTAAAGTTGATTACTCTCTCTCTCTCTACAGGTTATATATTTTTCATTAGACACTTGAAGTTTTAATTTTTCCTAAATTATAATGTGATCAGGCCTAGGTGACTTAAATCATCTCCAAGAGCTATCTATGTATGACAATGATCTCAGTGGTTTCTTGCCTCTGTGTCTGGCAAATTTGACTTCCCTTCAACAACTAGATCTCTCTTCTAATCACTTGAAGATCCCTATGTCATTGAGCCCATTATACAACCTTTCAAAACTCAAGTATTTTGATGGTTCAGATAATGAAATATACACAGAAGAAGATGATCATAGTCTGAGCCCAAAGTTCCAGTTAGAGTCCATCTTTTTGAGCAGTCGTGGACAAGGTACAGGAGCATTTCCCAAGTTCCTTTACCATCAGTTTAGCCTGCAATCTTTGCATCTTACAAACATCCAAATAAAGGGAGAGTTTCCAAATTGGTTGATTGAGAACAACACATATCTACATGATCTTTCTTTAGAAAATTGTTCTCTTTCGGGTCCATTCTTGTTACCAAAGAATTCTCATGTGAATTTGTCATTCCTAAGTATATCCATGAATTACTTCCAAGGCCAAATCCCTTCAGAAATCGGAGCTCGTTTGCCAGGGTTAGAAGTTTTATTTATGTCTGACAATGGTTTCAATGGAAGCATTCCTTTCTCGTTGGGTAACATTAGCTCACTGCAAGTGTTAGACCTGTCCAACAACAGTTTGCAAGGGCAGATCCCTAGATGGATAGGGAATATGTCTTCTCTTGAATTCTTGGACTTATCAGAGAACAATTTCTCTGGTCGTTTACCACCTAGATTCAACACTTCTTCAAATTTGAGATATGTTTATTTGTCTAGAAACAAGTTGCAAGGACCGATCGCAATGACATTTTATAACTCCTCTGAGATATTTGCACTAGATCTTTCTCATAATAATTTAACAGGTAGTATTCCAAGATGGATTGACAGACTATCTAACTTGAGATTTCTACTCTTGAGTTATAACAATCTTGAAGGTGAAATCCCAATTCAATTATGCAGGTTGGACCAATTAACCCTGATTGATCTATCTCACAACCACCTTTCTGGTAACATCCTCTCTTGGATGATATCTACTCATCATTTCCCACAACAATACAATTCCTATAATGATCTGTCCTTATCACAACAATCCTTTGAGTTTACAACGAAGAATGTATCCCTTTCTTATAGAGGCAGCATTATCCAGTACTTCACAGGAATTGATTTCTCATGCAACAATTTCATAGGAGAGATTCCTCCTGAAATTGGAAACCTCAGCATGATCAAGGTACTGAACCTTTCGTACAACAGTTTAACTGGACCAATTCCACCAACATTTTCGAACTTAAAAGAAATAGAGAGCTTGGATCTTTCCTATAACAAACTGGAAGGAGAAATTCCACCTCGACTTACTGAACTATTTTCTCTAGAGTTTTTTAGTGTGGCACATAATAATTTGTCTGGCAAGACTCTTGCGAGAGTTGCACAATTTGCCACGTTTGAGGAGAGCTGCTACAAGGATAACCCTTTTCTTTGTGGAGAACCGCTACCCAAGATTTGCGGTGCAACTATGCCACCGTCATCGACACCAACTTCAATGAATAATGAAGATGATGGTGGCTTCATAGATATGGAGGTTTTTTATGTGACCTTTGGGGTTGCATACATCATGGTGCTGCTGGTGATAGGTGCAATTCTATACATAAATCCATATTGGCGACGAGCTTGGTTTTATTTTATTGAGGTGAGCATCAACAATTGCTATTATTTTCTGATGGATAATCTTCCCATTTTATTCAAGTTTTGATTTTCATAGCCTTGATGGTACTAAGACTTGGTGTATATTGTTGTGTATTCTAGTTTTAAGATTTAAACAAGTTTAAACGCATGCTTAAGCGATGTTGTATTAATTTTCATTTATGTTTTGTTTTTCATTTTAGCTTCTGTGTGATATAATAATTAAATTTCTTCATTGGTTAATGTGGGCAAGTATTTTCAGTTCAATTCGTTTTTGGTTTGGTGTAATTTTATTTAGCTTTTAGCGGGGGCTTTTCAAGCCCATAAATAATTCCATGAGTTTTACTTTTCATTGTCTTCATACCTTGTATATTACATTATTACTGGATTTATATGGATGATCAATTCAAATTTACAACACAAAAATATCCGAAAATATTATTGTTAAAAACACAAATTTGCATTATCTTCCTGTACTGAATTCATCAAAGAATATGGATTTGTCTTGGTAGTTTTCTTTTCTTGGTACCTAATATTTCTTGAAGTCACAATTGATCTAAAGGCAAGGTTGTCCTAAAAGAATTTCATCAATTTAGCTTACAAGATATATTCACATACTAAGCAACTTACCAGTTCTTGCTGAAGTTGCTTAATTTGCTGGAAAACAATTTGTGTTTGAATGACTATTACTCTCAATAATAGCATGTTCCAAACCAGCCTTGCTCGAGCTTTTAAGAACACAAATTACCATTCAATATTTTAGCAACCAGAAGATATAATCGCTCCGGATGCACTGTTCAGTGGCTGAAAGAGGCAACCAAGTTTTCAACTTTTCCACCTCGATATGCAACCAATATTTGGAATGTAAACCTTCTCTCTTCATCTCCTCATTCAGCAATTGGAATATGTTCACCGAATGATGATTTAAGTTGTCACCAGAATGAAATTCATGAACATGAGGTCCAATGTCAATCCAGTTACAGCAAGGGGTTTTAGAGACACCACGCTGCCTCATCAACACCCCTGTCTTTGCAGAATCATCCCACCTTCTCATATTTGCATATATCTTTAGATAAGATAACATATTTTCCTGAATTTGATAGCTCCATCTCTAGAAACAATTGAATGACCCTTTCACCAACATCTGCATTTCTACACCTCTGACAGGCACCAAGCAATGACCCCAACACAATTTCATATGGTTTTCCAAGCATCTTCTTGATTAAGTCCCAAGCTTCGTTCAGAAGCCCTGCACGCGCACAAAGATCAACCATGCAAGAATAATGCTCGACTTTTGGGACCATTCCAACCAATCCAAATGACAGTCATTGACTCAAAAACTCCCACATTTTGCATACTTTTTAAAAAATTATCTTAATCTAAATGTTTAATCTGTAAGATGATATCTCAAGATAATATTTATATGAATTTTTAATAAACATCACCTCTTCAAATAAAAATGTTTTAAACTTAAAATTTATATAAATTTATATTTAATTTTTTAAAATAAAATAATAAAATTTAAACTTATGATCTTAATTAATAAAATTCAAAAACCATGTAAACTATCTCAAATTAAATATTTAATTTGATAGCTATATGCTTTTTTTTCCACATTAATGAGACCATTGCCATCATGCATTTTTTTCCACAAGATTGGGCCGTAGCTTGTGGGATCTAGTAGTCTAAAACTCCGTAGCTTGTGGGCTTGATTAGTTGAGCTTGCACCTTTAAAGTTATGTATTTAGAATTTTGATGGATTAAAAGAAGGGAGATAGAAAGAGAGACAAAGGAGCTTAAAAGAAGAATAATAAAAAAAAACAACAGTGAGAGAGCGATGAGAGAACAAAAGTGGACTAGTTTTTATTAACTAAATAAACTTATTTTAGAAAGCTATAATTACTAATATTAAATTCAAAACTTGAAATAAATCTTGTGGTATATTTCTTGTCTTTAAAGAGAAAATAGCTATGAACTTAATCTCAAAACTTGAAAACTAATATAAAGACATTAAATGATCATTGAAAAAAAATAAAAATAAAAAAACTAATCCTTGAGATTTCTTGTTTTTGGATTCCATGTAATTTTATTTCTTGTTTTTTCCAATGGTTGATTATAACATACTATTTAAGCAATTTTTTTCCAAATTAATAAAAATAAAAACCAGAAAATATGACAAAATTAGAGATAATTAATTTTTCTAGAAATCCTAAAATTCTGTCCACTTAAATTCTCATTCATCAACACTAACGTATATATATTCAAAGAAGTGATCAGTGGTGTTAAGAAAAAGAAATACTTATCATGTTTCTTTAAAGGTAAAAAATCAACTAAAGATCATATTTGTTTTTTTTTACGAACTTTAAAGGTAAAAAAAATACTTAACATGTGCTTTCCTCATCAAAGAAAGCCATTTGACACAAATATCGTTCATTTTGGTAGTCTAAATCGGTATTAACAACACTTTTCTCTCTCTACTGTCAGAATTTATCGACCTCTCTCTCTCCTCTCTCAACCAGAGATTAAAAAATAACAAAAATGAATTTTTGTATCAAAATCGAATTGAAAAAATATTGAGATACTGAAATTGTATGATTTGCGTGATTTTTAAAGTTTAAGAATCAAAGTGCATCATTTTCAAAACTTTAAAGGTAAAAAAAAATCAAACACCCATGTTTGGTGTCTTTTTTATTTCGATCTCTCTTGGTTCAATCTTATTTTTTCATAATAAATCAAAATTAATTGATCTTTAATTAGAACTAAATTGTCAAAAACAAATTGAGGAACAAATTAAAAAAATTATAGTTGTAAGAGCGTGTGAGAAACATCCTAATTTTGTGACAATAATATAGGTAAAACTATAGACAAAGTGAAGAAAATAGAACAAACTATAGTTTTAACTACCCAATAATTAACTCCTTGAGGAGGAAGAGTGGGAGATTCTCAATTTTTTGAAAGGCTAATATTGTACAAAATATTACAAAATATTTAACTATCATTGTTCTTTACATGAAGTCTTTATTTATTTATTTTTTATATACAGGTGGTCATGAGTTATCAAGATTGAGCATTTTGGAAATCCTTCTCTAAAAAATCTCTCATTGTTTGCACTCAGTGGCACTTTACATTCTGGAGGTAAATTAACAAATTTGAACTCCACTATTACTTATCGTTGACCTTTTTATTTCTCTAAAACACATGTCTTTGCAAGTATTCAAGGCTTGCTATGATCAGATGTGTTTGCATATAATTCTTCTTTTATGTTTTCGCAACCTACTAAACAAGTCAAATTAAATCTTAAATTTAGAAATTAACTCAATTGAAATCTTTATTATTTTAAATTTCTACCATCCATTTAATATAAATAATATTTCACTTTAATTTTCCTCCTCTCTTAACACCATTTCTGTCACTACCCGAATCCCGAGTCCATGACCGGCAACGCAAGAGCGATGTTGAAAGGACACCCCCTCTATGCTAAACCTCAGAACGAACATATCAAAAGAACAAGTTATTTGAAAATATGCAGCATTTCATAATCTTCAAAAAATATTATATTATTCAAAACTAATGAAACCAAATGATAGTTTAAAACTTCTCATCACTAATTAAAACAAAGATAATATTTTATAATACTCATTACATTATCAAAATCCAAACTTAATTAAAACATAGTAATAGTGGAGTGTCTAAGACATTGAATCAAAACTAAAAGGAAAGCCTCACAAAACAAGCAAGGCATACTGACCAAAATTGAAGAAGCAGGAACACTCAACAAAGTTCACCTGCTATCAGAAACTAAGAACCTAAAATAATATTAAGAATGAGGGGTGAGTTCAATTAACTCAGTGGGGGAATAATATTTAATATACATTATAGATATTAATAATTTGCAAGTCAATTTATATACATATACATATTATCATAAAGTAGTAGAATACATGTCAGAGATTAGATGACACCCGAAGGTGACTAGATGACACTTAAAAGTGACCAGATGACACTCGAAGGTGATTAGATGACACTCAAAAGTTATCAGATGACACTCAAAAGTGACCAGATGACATTCAAAGGTGACCACTGTGGGATAATCAGTCGCCACAGACTGATGCCTCTCTCACCATCTAGGTATATAGAATATTATGTGCACATAGGCTAACTACTCTTCGTTAGCATGGAGTTACTGACAAGTCCTATATCAAGACATAATAGATATCCGCAGAATCATCAAAGAAATGTATATCATATCGAATACAATTTAGTTTGACAGATTGCAAGTGTAAATTCAAGAATAAATGAGTACTTAGAAGATAAAGCAACATATATAAATATTCAAGAAATTAATTAGTTGTACTCATTGTATAATCAACACAAATATTTATTTATATTACATGCATATTAAATATTATCTCACTCACCTGGAAAAATATAGATTAAAAGGAATATCAGATGAAAGACCCGAAAAACCTATTGAGGATCGTTAGAAGAACCTACAATAAATATACAAAATATACTCAAAAGCAACTCAAAACAACACAAATAAAAGATTCCAATGCATAAAAGAAAACCAGGTTTAGTGTCCTAGGTTTAGGGACTAAAATGACAATTTTCCAACATAAGGACCAAAACATAATTTTACCAAAACTGGACCAAACTGTAAATACATAACTATACTAAAATTTCACCCATAAACCATCCGCAATTCTGTCCAGAACGATACAGGGACCAAACTGTAATTTTTTAAAAAGTTCAGGGACTAAAATGTAAATCCCTAAAATTGAGGGACTATACTGAAAATATTCCAAATCAATTATCAAACTAAGATTCCTGTTCTTTGACCTCATAATAACACTGTCTATAACCTCAAAATACATTTAGGAGTCAATTTATAATTTTTTCAAAGTTTAGGGACTAAACTATAATTTTCATAAATCAATGACCGGAATAAAATTTGGCCATCTTCAACCTCAAGACCATTCTGTCCAGATTTTCCAGCAAGGTTGAAATGAATAGCTTGCATTGATACAACATCACATAACACCTCATCACAATATTCACTAATTGTGCATCAAAAGTATCTTTAAGTCTCTTATTTTACATATGTATTTATTGTTTTTTTTTAGGTTTTTTATAATAATTGATGTGCTTTTTAGTAATAAGTTTTTTTTAATGTTTCGATAGGTTTTGAAGCTTAAATGAATTATTTCAGAAAATTTAATGTCAGAATTCGAAACAAAGAATTGAAGAGAAATTTAGTTGAAAATTGAAGCAAATCTTGATTCAAATAAGTGCTCTAAATTTGCCCCCAAAATCAATTTCATTCCAATCCTAGAAAAGATTATCATATGATCTATTTCAATCCCAAACCTGTCTTATGTTGTGTGCAAACTTCAACCATCAAACACTCAAGGTTTAATGTCAATCTTAGCCCAAATAATAGGTACATTTGTATCCTTATATGATGATTAAATTCATCCCTAAATCAGTCGAATCAGCCCAAGCACAATCCATGATCTTACATGTTTACACAACAAATAACATTTGATTTATTTTTAGTAATCCATTGATCTAAGAGGGCAAGCACATGGATGAAAAGCTGGAGGGGACATTGTTACATTATTTTGGGTCAAAAAGAAGAAAGTGACAGCTCATAAAGAAGGAAGAAAAACGTGCACCAAAGTGTTCTCCAAGCTAGCCTGATTTGATTTTTCAGAACATCTTTCGGTGTTGTGCCCATAACTTTTGACTTCGATGCTTAAATGAGCTATTCTTTAATGAACTGGAAAGCTAACAAAATGGCCTATAAATATGTCTCTAATAGTCATCTCCAGTGGAGGCTTCTAAGAGGGTCAAATTGATGTCCAAAGTTAGTGTCATATTTGTGTTAGAATTTTTACCGAAATTGTGTTGTGTTCTTCTTTGTATATTTCAGTTCTTTAGTTTGTAAAACTTCTTATTTCAGTTTGATTCAAGTTATTTCATGTTTATTAAAATATTTTTATATATAATCATGGTTAGCTAATCTCTTTCCTCTAAGGCACCATGCTCAGAGATGGTTGGTCTCTTTCTTGGGAAGTTAAGGACAAAATGGATTGGTCCATTTGTGATTAAATCAATCTCCCTGAGCATGGTGCCTTTGAGAAAAGAGATTAAACAGCCATGATTATATATTAAAACATTTTAATAAACATTAAATAACTTGAATCAAACTGAAATAATAAGTTTACAAACTAAAGAACTGAAATTTACAAAGAAGAACACAATACAATTTCCATAAAAATTCTAAAATAAATATGACATTAACTTTGGATAGCCATTCAACCCTCTTAAAAGCCTCCCATGGAGATAGCTATTAGAGACATATTTATAGGCCATTTTGTTATCTTTCTAGATCATTAAAGAATAGCTAATTTGGACATTAGAGTCAAAAGTTATGGGTACAACACTGAAAGGTGTTCTGGAAAATCAAATCAAGCCAACTTAGAGAACACTTTCGTGCACATTTTTCTTCCTCCTTTATGAGTTGACTTTTTCTTTTTTTTTGAACTAAAATTATGTAACAATATCCCCTCCAGCTTTCCATCCATGTGCTTGCCCTCTTAAATCAATGAATTACCCAAAATAAATCAAATGTTATTTGTTGTGTGGAGTTGTAAGATCATGGATTGTGTTTGGGCTGATTTGAAGGTTGATTTGGGGCTGAATTTAAGCATCATATAAGGATACAAATGTACCTATTATTTGGGCTAAGATTGACATTGAAACCTTGAGTGTCTGATGGTTGAAGTTTGCACACAATATAAGGCAAGTTTGGGCTTGAAATAGATCATATGATAATCAATTCTCCAAAATTGCTTGACCGTTTTTTATGATCGGCTTGTTTTAACTCGGAAGTTCACGAGTGTGCAATGTAGCAATTAACTCAGTAAGATTGAGGTCATATCCACAGACAGCTAGATATAGAAATTAAACTAGGTAACAAAAAAAACTCAAGAGAAATTAAATTAACAATAACTTGGTTAAAAATAATTAATGGATTTGTTTTCAAAGATGAAATAGTGTAAATAGATTTTAAATGACAAGAAAAAGCAAGTTTTGGTTCCAAATCAATTTTAATGGTGATGTATTGGTGATTCCTTCAACATATATAAGATAACTCAACCTAATATCAATGATGGTGATATTAGATCGGAAGATATTACAATGAAGTTTAAAAAGATGAAGATTGATTATTATTTAAGAATGAACGAGTACTTTCATATTAAATAAGACATTGAATCAAGCAATTTCTATCCCAAAACTAAGGTTTGTGCATAAAAATTCAAGATTATAACATTACCTCAATGATTTCTAAAATTTCTTTGTAATAATAAAACATTCATGAATAAAATGAGAAGATAAATATTAAGATTCATTCATATATTAAAGAACTCACCTCAATCACCATCATCCTTGATTTGGTTCCAAGAAAGAGATTAGCCAACCATGATTATATATAAGAACATTTTAATAAACATGAAATAACTTGAATCAAACTGAAATAATAAGTTTTACAAACTAAAGAACTGAAATCTACAAAGAAGAACACAACATAATTTTGGTAAAAATTCTAATACAAATATGATGCTAACTTTGGACAGCAATTCAACCCTCTTATAGGCCTCCCCCGGAGATGACTATTAGAGACATATTTATAGCCATTCTGTTAGCTTTCCAGTTCATTAAAGAATAGCTCATTTGGGCATCGAAGTCAAAAGTTATGGGCACAACACCGAAAGGTGTTCTGAAAAATCAAATCATGCTAGCTTGGAGAACACTTTGGTGCACGTTTTTCTTCCTCCTTTATGAGCTGTCTCTTTCTTCTTTTTAACCCAAAATAATGTAACAATGTCCCCTCCAGCTTGTCATCCATGTGCTTGCCCTTTTAGATCAATGGATTACTAAAAATAAATCAAATGTTATTTATTGTGTGGACATGTAAGATCATGGATTGTGCTTGGGCTGATTTGGAGGCTGATTTAGGGATGAATTTAATCATCATATAAGGATATTATTTGAGCTAAGATTGACATTGAAACCTTGAGTGTTTGATGGTTGAAGTTTGCACACAACATAAGGCAGGTTTGGGCTTGAAATAGATCATATGATAATCTTTTCTAGGATTGGAATGGGCTTGAAATAGATCATATGATAATCTTTTCTAGGATTGGAATGGAATTGATTTTGGGGGCAAATTTAGAGCACTTATTTGAATCAAGATTTGCTTCAATCTTCAACTAAATTTCTCTTCAAATAAAAATAAAAATAAAAACTCATGACTTCTAATACTACAATGGTATTGAATCTTCAAGATCCAATGTCTCAACTTCAGCCATAAAGTTTTCAAGATAAGGTTTCAATCGATGACCATTTACTTTGAAAACATTTCCATTCTTAGAATTTTATTCCTCAAAGGCACCATGCTCAGAGATGGATTTAATCTCAAATGGACCAATCCATTTTGTCCTCAACTTCCCAGGAAAGAGATGTAATCGTGAATTATACAAGAGAACCTTTTGACCAACATGAAAAGATTTTCTAAGAATATGTTTATCATGCAAAGTTTTCATCTTATGTTTTGAAATTTTTGCATTTTTAAATGCATCATTTCTCAGCTCCTTTAATTCATCCAATTGAAGCTTTCTATTTTTTTTCAACCTCGTTTTCATTGTCATTGAATTGTCGAATAGCCCAATATGCACGGTGCTCAATCTCAACAGGGAGATGACAAAGCTTTCCATAAACTAGCCTATAAGGAGATATTCCTAAAGAGGTCTTGTAAGCAGTGCAATATGCCCACAAAGTATCAACTAGTCGTAGGGACCAATCTTTACTGTTTGGATTGACTATTTTCTCTAAAATGTTCTTAATCTCCCTATTTGCCAACTCAGCTTGGCCACTAGTCTATGAGTGATAGGGAGTACTAACCTTGTGAATTACACCATATTTTCTCATCAAAATCCGAACGGGCTTGTTATAAAAATGCTTTCCCCCATCACTAATCATAGCCCGAGGCATGCCAAAACGAGAGAAAATATTTTCTTTCAAGAATTTGACCACAGCTCGATGGTCATTGGTTCGAGATGCAATGGCCTCTACCCATTTAGACACATAATCAACAGCTACAAGGATGAATTGGTAGCCAAATGAACTTGGAAAAGGTCCCATGAAATCAATCCCCCAACAATCAAATATTTCCAAAACAAGAATGGGGTTAAAGGGCATCATGTTATGCCTAGTGAGGTTACCTAGTCGTTGGCATCCGTTACATGTAACACAGAAGGCATGGACATCTTTAAACATAGTGGGCCAATAAAAATCACACTGTGAGATCTTGACAATGGTTTTCTTGGAAGAGAAATGCCCATCACAAGCTAATGCATGAAAAACATTAATGACACTTGGAATTTCATGATCAGGGATGCACAACCTAACAATTTGGTCAATACAGTATTTAAATAGGTAGGGGTCATCCTAAAAAAGGTACACACGTTGCACAAGAATTTTTATTTGTCAAGTTTAAACCAACGAGAAGGAATCTGATTTGTGGCTAGGTAATTTGCTATGTCAGCATACCATGGAGAGCCAATGTAAGAGAGAGTACCTCCACAAAATAAATTTTCATTAGCAAAGAGTTTATTTATTGGAGATTCATCAATTATGGTCTCATAGCTTGAAAGACAGGATAAATGATCAGCCATTACATTCTCTACTCCCTTTTTATCTCGAATTTCAAGGTTAAACTCTTGGAGTAGGAGGATCCATCAAATAAAACGTGGCTTGGCATCTTGTTTTGTGAGTAAGTATTTCAATGTTGCATGATCAGTGAAAACAATGACAAGAGATCCAACCAAATAAAACCTAAACTTGTCTAATGCAAAGACCACAACTAAGAGTTCTTTTTCAGTTGTAGTGTAATTCAATTGAGCATCATTCAAAGTCTTGCTAGCATAATAAATGACATGAGGCTTCTTATCTTTTCTTTGCCCTAAAACAGCCCCTACCATAAAATCACTAGTATCACACATCAGTTCAAATGGTAAAGACAAATCAGGAGCTTGCATGATTGGTGCAGTGGTCAACAACCCTTTAAGCTTTTCAAAAGCTTCTTGACATTTTGATGTCGAATCAAATTGAACATTTTGTGACAACAAGTTACACAATGATTTGGCAATGGTGCTAAAAGAATGAATGAATCTTTGGTGAAAACCATCATGTCCTAAAAAGGATCTCACATCTTTCATTTACCAATAGAAAAAATAGCCAAAACCTATTTATTCACTTTCACTTCATCACCATCATTCAACCACTATAATTTATAAGGTATAAGATGTTTGGTAATGTGCAAGTTTAATTTTCACATCAATTCAGTACTAGAAACATTAGTGCAACTGTCACCATCTATAATTAAGCCATGTATCTTATTATGAATATGGCATCTCGTGTGGAATATGTTCTTCCTCTGACCTTCTGAATCATCCACATTGACATGCATATTTAGTGCTCTCCTCACCATAAGTTAATCTCCCTCAACCGGATACTCAACACAAACATCATCAGCATCTTCCAATAGTGGCATCTTCTCCTCTTCATCCTCCCCATCGGTCTTAACCTTATTATTAGCTTTCATAATCATGAGTCTTTTTCTTGGACACTATGAAGCAACATGACCAAAACCCAGACAATGAAAGCATTTAACGTCACGGTTATGAGAAGTAGGAGTAATATTGATACCTTTAACAATGACTGAGGTGTCTTTCTTTTCTCTAGGGTATTCGGCCTTTCCTTCCTCATTCTGATGTGATGGACCACCCCCAATGTTAGTTTTTCAATTGGGTTTCCAAGGTTTTAAAGGGCTTGATGGTTGGCTTTGCCAAATGGTACCCTTCTATTTAAGTTGTTTCTCTACCTTTACGGTCATATGCACCTTTTCTTCCAACTCCACATCATGATGCAACTCCACAATATGAGTTATATCATGATTAAGGCCATTCATGAATCCATCCATAATAGCCTCCCTATCATCCTCAATATTAGTTCGAATCATAGCAAGCTCCATCTCCTTGAAGTACCCATCAACCCTAATATATTGGGTTAAACTCTGCAATATTTGATACGATTCTCTATAATAATGGCTAGGAACAAATCTCCTCCTCATAAGGGATTTTATCTATTCCCAAGTATCAACTTGCCTCTCATAATTCCTCATGTTATTTGTCACTAACTGATCCCACCACACAATGGCATACAAATCACAACAAGCTTGACTTTCTTGGGTTTCAGTTAATTGTGACTTTAAAAAATCCAGTCCACCTTCTTCTTCTGTTCTAAATAAACTTCAGGACCATTCTTCATTTGAAAAACTAATATCTTCAGGTTAATCGTACCTAAATCTCCACTTAACTCCACATTATGATCCCGATACCTAAAATTATACATTTGGCCGAAATTAATACCTATAATTACACATTTGTCACCATATTTTTCCCATACAAACTAAGAATTCCACTGCTGTCCAAAACATCTCCAATGTCCCACGGACACATCTTTAAAATCAACATCACTCATGTCTGTATTATCAACCACAAACTCATCCACATCAATGTTAACTTGCCTCACAACCCTCTTAACATTAAATTCTCTTCGCAATGGCCTAATTTGAACCCTATCATGATCATTAAAATGTTGTTTGTCCAACCTATCTCCAAATCCATTGATCATCTGATCCATTCATTGATTCATAATGTGAATTGAGTTACAATTTCATTATCTCTTGTCTCCTCTATGTGGTGCCATGTTGTTGCTTGCCTTCGACATCTTTGAATATGAAAATTGGTTAGTTGACAAGAAATATATATTCTTCACCCACTCCCTCATATGTTTACACTCCTCTTATATTTTGTCGCACTTAGACATCGCGGCGGCCTTAAAAATTATCATGGAAAAGAATGGATTTCTAGCATCCTGTTCTTTAATGGGGAATGGTATTATTTAAGGAGTCGCCACCTAGTATTATGGTTACTAGGACCCCTAACTGGTCAACAGAGAGTCTATGGTACGAGACTGGTTACGCAAAAGGAAAGATATTATCACCCATTGAGCGTCCTGCCTAAGGCAGGCTGCATTGCTGACTTTGTCATAAATTGCTAATGTTTTGTTGGTTTATGCTATGGTGGTTTTGCATGTAATATTCCTGACTCTGGCGTCAGATAGTATTATGGTTACTAGGAACCCTAACTGGTCAACAGAGATTCTATGGTACGAGACTGGTTACGCAAAAGGAAAGATATTATCACCCCTTGAGCGTCCTGCCTAAGGCAGGCTGCATTGTTGACTTTGTCATAAATTGCTAATGTTTTGTTGGTTTATACTACAGTGGTTGTGCGTGTAATATTCCTGACTCTGGCGTCAGTGAATATTTAACTACGGATATTTCCAACTCTAGCATTGGTAAATATTACGCAGCTATAAAAAAATTCTAAATCAGTATTTTTTATTTCTGACTCTGGCGTCAGTGAATAAACAAATCAAATAAATTTATTTTTTACGCATACACATTTTTTTATGTAACTAAATAAAAATAAAATAAATTTACATCAGTATCTTTATTCCTGACTCTGACGTCAGTGAATAAACCAATAAATTTACTTTATTTTATTTTATTTGTGCATGCATATTTTTTTATTTTTATGTAATTAAATATAATACAATGAAATAAATTTGAATCAATATTTTTATTTTGACTCTGGCGTCGATGAATGAAAACAATAAATTCTTTTTATTTTTTTATTTAAACATACACATATCTTTGTTTTTTTATTTTTTTATTTTATTTTTGGGTTGGGCTGGGCTAGGCCCAGCCAGCCTATATTCTAGGGCTGGGCCCAGCTCAGCCCACATGGATGAACTAAAAATAAGCCAGTGACCCGGCTAGGCAAAAAAACTAAAAGCACGCGTGAAGTGAATTCACGCATGCATGAACACTGTGTAAAGGTAATTAAATTACCTTCGCACAGTGTTCTTGTAACAATTCAATTTGAAATGAAGATGCAAAAGGGGA
>Ga0325414_1002449_pt1 | contig 18805 bp, 9 predicted proteins | sample PopdelMetagenome_8_FD_206183 | JGI IMG/M metagenome (GOLD analysis project Ga0325414, IMG submission 206183) | Populus deltoides microbial communities from Bellville, Georgia, United States - Leaf-PdKOR-R3 | ecosystem: Host-associated > Plants > Phyllosphere > Phylloplane/Leaf | place: USA... | reverse complement strand
ACTAAGCTAGATTAGAAGCTTTTAATTATAGTATAAATGTACTATTGATGAGTCAATATACCTAAACAAAACTGGGGGCATGAAAAAAAATCCAAATGATCCAAAAGATTTGAGCATGCAAAAAAAAGGAGGTCGGAAAATAAGCACTAGTGATCCTTAATCTTGAAATCCCCAAGACACCTTTGAGCCTACAAATGTCCTTTTTTTTTTTTCATAACCAAGAGCTAAAGCCTATATTACATGCCTAATCAAGCCCCCCCCCCCAATTTTTTTATCAAAGGCAAGCAATCTGGATCGGTAGACAATGCTTTCCCATGCGAAACAAGCTCTATTATTCATACAAATAAAATGAATGCTTTGAAGACTCATTCTTTGGAACCCTTGGATTGAATCTTGAACCATTTTGACCAACAAAACATCACTGTATATTTTCACCAAAAGTAAAACAAAAAAGTTTTCATCACTTCTGAAAACTTGTCCATAGAAATCACTTGAATTTTTTTAGAACGAGTTTGCTTTAAACCGATGTCGAAATAATTTATGTGTCTGGAATAGCTTTGAAATTCCAAAAATTCTACATGAAAACAACTCCTTGTAAATAACCCAAACCTTCATTCACATAGCCTTATCCCTAAAGACACTACCAAAAATTCGCTTAATAGCAACGGATTTACCGACGAAATATTTCTATCGGTAATTTGAGGCCAAACTTACTGACGGAAATTGTTTTGTCCGTAATTCAGTCGGTAACTATCGACGAAACATTTCCGTCAGTAGTTAATGATTGAATTACGGACGGAAAGTTCAGAATTAAAAAAAAAAAGACGGTTCGCTGACGTGGAGGTTTTTGCAGGTGATTTTTTCCGACGGAATCACTGACGGATTCAAATCGGCAGCTCTGTACGGTGATGTGACTGGTTCACCGTTTAACATGCCGACGGAATTACCAAGGGATTTGAAATTGCAGATCCATATGGTGACGTGTCGATGTTTCAGTCAGAATAGCCGATGGACTCACCGACAGAATAATCCGTTGGTGAAACCGTTGGAAAAAGTTAATATATCCCTCTCTCTGCCGACCCTTTCCTCCCCTATTTCTCCTTCTTCTTCCTAATCCCAACTCTCCTCATCTGCAAACAACCAACCCCCCTTCCCCCCCAAACAAAAATCTCCCTCATCTCAGCACAACAAGTTATAGTTCTTGAAGTTTTGTGGTCACAGCATCCGTGTTTTGATTTACCGATGGATTTTATCAATTTTTGTAAGTAATTCTATCTTTTTAAATTTTAACGTTTAAATGTCAATTTTATTGTTTTTTTAGTATATTATTTTGTTAGTAGATGTACATGTTTTATTGTTATTTCTCAAACAAACTTGTAGTATATGAATGTATAATTTTATACATGTTATGGTTTGTTTTAGATTTTGTAAGATTGTATTTGTTTGTAAATTGTCAAAACTTTATGGAATTACCGAATTACATGTACTGTTTTGAAATAATTAATAGCTTGCTTAATGGGTCCGTTTTAAGTTCTATCAATGGTATTGCGGAGTGGTAATTTTTGTAAATTTATATATATTAATTTGTATGGATGTTGATAAATGATAATGAATATTTAATATTTATGAGAAGTTGTGATTGGTTTGTTGGATAATCTTGAGGTAAATTAATATTTTTGCAAGTTTATTTACCTAACTTAGTTAATTAATACATGATGTCATCATAATTTTATAGAGGTTCGATATAAGTCATAGACGATCATTCATGGATGTATCGAGATTCACCCCAAGGATTGCAGAGGATGGATTATTGTAATGGGGTTCAGGGTTTTATTAATTTCGCAACATCTATTCCCAGAAATTTTACTGGAGGCAGTATTAGGTGTCCATGCAGGAAGTGTTAAAATAAAAAGTATCTGCATCCAGATGTTGTAATGATGCATCTTCTACACAAAGAGTTTATAGAGAATTACCAGTGTTGGTATGCACATCGAGAAGTATTTGTTAGTAAGAGGAGAATGAGAGAAACAGTGGTTAGGTCAACTTCTAGTGCTAGCAACGTGCATGAAGCGGCAAATAACAACACTAGTCCTTACAGAAATATGGTTATGGATGCAATGAGAATGAATCAAGATAATGTCAGTCAATGTCCAACCGTAGAAGAAGAACCTAATGCAGATGCAGCTAAGTTTTTTGATTTGTTGAAAGATTCTGATGAACCATTATGGGATGGCTGCACAAACCACAGTAAATTATCGGTCGTAGCACATGTGTTCACCATCAAGTCAGATCACGAGTTGAGTGAGGCTGGATATGACAAAATTATTGAATGGGTGAGAAGCATTTTACCTGAAGGGAACAAGCTGAAAGAGAACTTCTATGCTGCGAAGTCCATGATGAAACCCCTCGATTTAGGATACTAGAAAATTGACATGTGCCCTAACTTCTGCATGTTATACTACCTTGAAAATGCTGAGATGACCGAGTGTATGATATGCTGAGATGTGTTCCATGTCTCTTTGCTACGAAAGGCCGATGTGGATCCTAACCAAATCCTACGTCAAGTTCCGGTAGAAGTCAAAGAAGACCTAACACTTGAATTGAGGCCCACAAAAATTCTAGATTGGGGAGTGAAGGAACTACAAAACAAAAGGATTCTCATTGTCAGAATCTTATGGATGAACACCCAAGTAGAAGAAGAAACTTAGGAGAGGGAATCCAAAATGAGGAAAAAGTACCCCAATCTATTTGATCTACCTGGTATGGATTATGAAACCTTTTAAATTTCAAGGATGAAATTCATATTAAGGGGGGAGAATGTAAACACCTAAAAAAACCCAGAAACAACTCTATCATTGCTGCTGATTTCTGAATCAGCAGCGGCACAACTTTCACTGCCGAGTTTTAAATCGGTAACGGCATAGCTTTTGCTGTCGATTTCTAAGTCAACGATGGTTGTGTGCACTAACAAATCCATGTGTCAGTCATGGGGTAAAACCCAACAAAAATTTATGTTGTCTTTGAACTTTAAAGAACATGCTAAAGCTAAAAATAAAAACCATGCAATGTTGATGCCCAAATTCAGTTGTGTAATTGATGAAATTTGCATGTTTATGTACTAAATGAATGTTGTGTAATTGTAGCAGGATGTTATAAGTATGCTTGTGATAAAAAGGATAAACTTTATGTGTAGATTAAGGGCCAATGGATAACAATGCCCTACGAAGGGAGATAGGGGGAAACAATGAAGGAACCCTTACATAACCCTTAGAGGGACTAGACATGGGGTGGAAATGACATCCTTGTGTGATATGCATTGACTAGTAGGTTGTGTTAATGATTTTAGCATGACAAAATTAAGAACATTAAAGGTATGGTTGTGTGTGCTTATGATCTCAGCATCAACTGTGAAAATATATCGTGTTGATAAGTTTCTAAATTGGCAACTTAGTTCTCGTCAACAATTTTTGAGGCAGCGGTAGCCTATGTGCGCTGGCAATTGTTGTCGAGTCTGTATCACTAGCAAACCAGTTTTGCTAATGATTATGTGTTCCAGCGAATCAGTTTGCTGATGAGTTCGGGTCACCAGGGAACCAGTTTCACTGACGATTCTATGTTCTAGCGAATCAGTTTGTTGATGAGTTGCGACACTAGCGAACCAGTTTTGCTAACAATTTTGCATTGGCAGCGAATCAGTTTTCGCTGCTAAATTGTGGTGTCAATAGCGAATCAGTTTTCACTGTCAAATTTTGTGCCCCCAGCAAATCAATTTTCGCTACTGAATTATGGTGTTAGCAGTGAATCAGTTTTCATTGCCGAATTATGGTGTCAACAACGAATCAATCAATTTTTGTTGCTAAATCCTGTGTCCCCAGCAAATCAATTTTCGCTTCTAAATTTTGTGTTTTTAGCGAATCAAATTTCGTTGCTGAATTGTGGTGTCCAACGAATCAGTTTTCGTTGTCAAAATATATGTTGCCAACTAATCAAATTTCGCTTTTAAATTGTGATGTCAGCAATGAATCAGTTTTTGCTGTCGAATTTTGTGTCGCCAGCAAATTAGTTTTTGTTGCCGAATTCTTTGCCACCTGCAGACCCACTTTCCCTGCTGATTTGCTGCGACAAATCTCCATAACATAATTGACTTAAATGCTTGTAATGATTTTATTGTATGATTGTGTAAAATGTGGAACACTTGAATGTGAACATGTATATCTTGAGATATGTATAGTGATGAATGGTGTGATTATCAAATGCAAAAGTGCTAATTTGTGATCATTGATATGCCATGTGGTACGGTCGGGATCAGAGCTTCAATTAGGTAAGGACATCCCATGAGAGGAACAGGTGGGTGGTTTTCACCTTCCCCTTACCTAATATTAATATATGAAATGTTTTTATTATGAATGTCATAATATCGCATTGGTATGAATACCAAGCCAGCATGGGAGTGTTTGTTTTGTGATTGATGATTAGCTTCGACTAATGGCATCCAGAGTGGATGACCGGGATGAATAAATCATCTTTAACTAAATGCATCTGGAGTGGATGATCGGGATGAATTGATTAGTTCGGCTAATGGCATCCTGAGTTATGACCAAGATGAATAGTTCTAGCTAATGGCATCCCAATCGAATGACCGGGTTGTGATTGATAAGTAGCTTCGGCTAAGGGCGTACTAAGAGGATAGCTAGATTGTTTATAATCGAATGATAATGTTTTCCTTAAACTATTTATTTGCTTATCATTAATTATTTATAATTCTTATAAATATCTATACTACAGTAGGGACGTCACATAAACGAGGTGCCTTGAAACCCCATTGCACAAGACCCTACTTTTGCAAAGAATCATGTAGTCACATTTTAAATCTCAATGTATTTCTATAAGAAAAGGTATTAATGTATAACTGTTACTCTATATATTTTTTTTAAACTCGTAACAACTATGATTATTATTAGTTAGGTATGCAAACTTATGACTATGTACATATAATACGATGCAAACTTGTACTTGTGCAAATGTGATGTTATGTGTTTGTGTGAGAACTACTCCTTATGAAATGTTGAGTGATGTTATTGTATATGGATTTTGCCACAATAATGAGTGGAAGTTGGACAATCAATTTTAAAATGATATTGTTATATAAAAAAAAAACATTTGTCGTTTCGATTTTGAAAAAGTCAGGTCATTATAGTCTAGCCCAAATTCATATATTTTTTAATCTCTTCAAAAACAATTTATGGTTTTTCTTTGATAGTAGTAATATATTTTTTAATTTAATAATAATAATAATAATAATAATATTTATAATATTAATTATAATATTTTTAATTTCAAGTTTTTTAGGTCCGGAAGGGGATGTCAAACCTAAGTTAATAATAATAATAATAATAATAATAATAATAATAATAATAATAATTATTATTATTATTATTATTGATTTTACCCTTCAAATCAAATCTATGTTTTTTCGATAGTAATAAAATTTATTTTAAATTTTAATAATATTAAACTTGTCTAACCCAAATTTTATAGTTTTTAATCCCTTTAAATAAATTTATGGTTTTTCTTTGAAGTAATAATTTTTTTTTCAAATCTATTAAGGATAATAACAACAACAACAACAACAACAACAATAATAATAATAATAATAATAATATATTTTTTTTACCCTTTAAATCAAATCCATGGTTGTTTTTCAATATTAATGATATTTTTTCAAAATTTTTATTTATTATATTAATAATATTAATTATTAAAATAATAATATTTATAATACAAATAATAATATTTTTAATATTAAGAATAATAATAATAACAATAATAATTGGTTTTACCCTTCAAATCAAATCTATGTTTTTTTATAATAATAATATTAAACTTGTCTGGCCTAAGTTTTCATAGTTTTTAATCGCTTCAAATAAATTTATAGTTTTTCTTCGACAGTAATAATATATATATTTTTAATTTAATAATAATAAAATTAAACTTGTCTAACCCAAGTTCTTATAGTTTTTAATCATTTCAAATCAAATTTATGGTTTTTCTTCAATAGTAATAATATTTTATTTCAAATTTATTAATGATAATAATAATAATAAGAAGAAGAACAATAATTTTTAATTTTACCCTTCAAATCAAATCTATGGTTGTTTTTCAATATTAATAATATTTCCTTTCAAACTTATTAATTATTATATTAATAATATTAACTATAATAAAAATAATAATATTTATAAGATTAATAATAATATTAAACTTGTCTGACCTAATTTTTAAATCTTTTCAAATAAAATTTATGATTTTTCTTCGATAGTAATAATATTTTTTTCAAATTTATTAATGATAATAATAACAATAATACTAATACTTGTTATTATTATTATTATTATTATTTTAAATTTGTTACTCTTCTATGTGGGGGTCTGCAAACCTCAGGTGCGGGTCAGTAGATCTAGGTAGACCTAAGCGTGCGAGTCTAGCCCTAGCATCTAAGGTATGGCAGTCTCAGCGCCAAGTGTCTGGCTATCATGCCATGCCCCAGTGCCCGGGGTCTACAACCTTACCATGCCCCAACAAAATCCGAACCGATCATTTTATCCCTAATTATTCCTTCAATGCTAAATGCATTCTATGAAAAAAAACAACCCCACCTATGCCTTGCTTGTCTTTGTGGCAAAGACAGCTTTACTATTACACTGCTCCAATTTACAGTGAACTGTGTCTAGGTAAACAATGAAGGGACACTTATGCCTTTTAGTAAATAGTGTAATATCGCCCTTAATGGTTTTTGCATCTTAATACATATATTTAATGGTTCATAGTTATTCAAGAAAGAAAAGGAGAATACTTACTGATGAGCACAAGTAGCATAAGTAGGGTAATGAGCAAAACTATGAGAATGCTTAGTGAATCCGAAGAGATGATCTCCGTGGTGTAATTAGGATAATAATACTTTCCTGCTGAATAAATACATGAAGGGAATGAAAAAAAAAATAGAAACTAATTAAAAAACACAAACAATATTACATAAAAGCAAAGTCCTCGACAGTCACTTTGGATAGTTGCCTTGGACACATGCACCCCTCCTCTATAAGCCAAGAAAGTTTCAACAAAATCCTAATTTGAAGAGAGAAACTAAAATTGTAATTATAACCAATAATAGATAAGGACTAAAATAAGATTATATGGATAAACTTGCCCACTTTTGCTAATAATCTCTATTAAAATATTCAAAACAACTTCTATCTCAATGCTCTCATGTGCTAAACAATGCATGTATAATCATATGGAATTGTAGTTTATATGTCATATTTTAGCAATGGTAAGATTCTTAATCAAATCATAATAATCTCTTATAAAGAAAATAAAATATTAAAAAATTCTCTATTTATACACAATATATGCCTTAAACGTTTTTACAACCATCCCTTCAAGAAAAAATATTTAGGAATTTTGAAATGTAATAATTTTAAACTTTTGTATAGTTTTTGTAATAATTTTATGATACTTCTAAACTAATATATAATTATAATTATCTAAATTAACACCAAATATTTAGATTAACTATTTGAACCGAATGAAAGAAAACTTTCACATCCATTTTTGTAAGAGGAAGACTGTAATTTAGCCTAATAAGACAGACATACATGAACTAATTAATCCTCACCAGTTTTATCATAAAACCAGAATACCAATCGCGGTTCCCCTACAATAACAGCAAAGGAGCAAAGTAAATATGTGAAATAATATTGTAGGATATATAGAAAATAAGTGAAAAGGCTTGCATGAACGAAAATGGCAGCATTTAATTAATCCTTTAATTAGGATATATATAAATGTTTCGTTTTCATATATCACAATTCACAGATAAATTTATTGATAGAATATTACTATTAGATAAAATAAATTAACTCACTCACGCTTTGATATATTATCCATTCGCCATCTATTCACCCAAAAAAAAAAAGGTATTGTCAGTCCATATATTCTTTTTAATAAATAAAGACTCCTCACCTGGTAAATACCTGTTTAGCGGCCATACGTCTACATTTCAAGGAGAAGAAAACATTGCGTCAGTGTTCAGAATCTTATATATAATTCATAAATTTAACTGAAGGAAATTAAGAGCATATGTAAGTCTGTTTTGGTATTCAAATAACCTGATATTTAGCTAGAAATAGGCTTGGAGAGTTTAAAGAAAAATTAAGAAGAAATTTACTAAAAAATTATCGAATTAAATTCATTATTGATAGAGTGGATTATCATTTTGAAAGCTAACCATTTCAACCAAATCATATATTTTTAATGGCAAAACTTCTTAAATTTACTCGAGTTATTGATTCGTATTCATTTTTTTTTTTTGATCAATTGCCCCTTGTATTCCTAATCTTGCATTGTGTTTTTGCTATCGTGATTTTTATATCACTGTTGACTTTCAAAATAAATATTTTCAATCGATCATGAGTAAATGGATTAAATTGTAAGGCTTTTCTAGTTCAAGGACTAAGTTAGAGATGGGTTAAATTCCATATATTCTTAAATAAATATTTTCAATCGGCCATATTTTCAATCGGGTTAAATTCATAATGGGTATCTATTTAGATGGGGTAAAGTGGATATCCTTACTTCATACTCGACCTTTCACCATCTTACATGCAATTTTTCAAGATCTTAGGTAGAAATGTTAGAGAGTTCACGTACTAGCAAGGTTTCTAAAGATATCTTTCTCTCTCCAATCCACTTTTTAAATGTCTTGAACCTTATTTAGGTTTTATGTTCAAGAATTTAGATAAATAAAAAAGTTATTACCAAGGTATTTGAGTATACAATGTTGGTGTAGTTTGTAAATGAGTAAAGAAAGAAAAGATGTATATCTCACATTTGAAAGAAACACTCCCTCCTAATATTTATAAGTATGAGTTTTTATTGTGTAGTAAATCAAGTCATGGTGGAAGGACTCTCCTAGTGGGCTTCTTAACGCTATTAATGGATATTTATAATATCAAAAGATGGCACTTGACACTTGAAACTTGGAATGTAATATGTCAGTGAGATTAATTCATCCTTGGATTAATTTTTGTAATTAATTTTGATATTTATGACTGTTGAGATAAAACTGAATAATATTTATTCAATTTTATTTAAAGTATATTGTTTGATCAAACAATCATACTGTTTCATCGTTATGTTTCAAGTTTATAAAAACCTATTACTACACAGAAAACTACACACAATAAAAACATATATTCTTTTATTGGTCTTATCTTCTCATTCTTTTAGAGGTTTACTTAGTTATATCCTTGAGGTGTTGTCTTTGTGTGAGATAAATAAACACCTTAAAGATAGTGTTTTCACGCCTCTAAGCCAACTCCATATTTGTTTTAATCTTAAATATTTCTAACAATTTTAAGGTGTTTATTCTGATGGAGACAAATATGAATTCCAACGTTAGGGTTGCTAAGGATGTCAAAATTCAACTAGATCGTTTTGATGGTATAAATTACACAAGGTGGATGGACAAGATGGTGTTCCTGCTTACTTCATTAAAGATTTACTACATTCTTAACCTAAATCTGTCTCACTACCTGAACCACAAGAAGTTGTTTGTTATGCACAAAATTCAAAGGCTTATAGACTTTTGGATTTAGAAACTAATGTGATTGTTGAATCTATATATGTTGAATTTATCAAAAATAAATTCATAAGTGATTCAAATGTGCAAGAACCAAATTTAAAAGTAATGACTCCTAGCTCAACGTTAAGTGAAAAACATAAAAAACTAGAAGTAATAGGTTCAAATGAACCTAAAAAAAGTTAAAGAGTTACAAATAAAAAACACATAGATACATATTTTATTTCTTCTGATTCAATTGTATTTTTAATGGAAATGAAGAAAAAGTCTACAAATTGGTAAAGTCTTTTATATGGTTTAAAACAAGCTCCGAAACAATGACATGAGAAGTTTGACAAAGCAATTTTGTTTAATAGTTTTCATCATAATGGTGCTGATAAGTGTATGTATTCCAAATTTACAAAAGATTTTGATGTTATTATTTGTCTCTATGTAGGTGACATTTTAATAGTTAGCACTAATATGATTGGAATAGTTGAAATCAAAATGTATCTCACTTCTATCTTTAAAATGAAAGATCTTGGTGAAGTACATACAATTTTAGGTACCAAAGTAAAGAAACAAAGTAGTGGTTATGCACTTAATCAATCATATTATATTGAGAAAATGTTTGATAAGTTTAAGCATCTCAATATAAAGGAGGCTAATGCCCCATTTGACTCTAGCATGAAGTTAAATGATTATTGTAATAAAATGGTTGCACAATTAGAATATGCTAGTGCCATTGGAAGTCTTATGTGTGCTATGCATTGTACAAGACCAGATATAGCTTTTGTTACATGCAAGTTATCAAGATATACAAGTAAGCCAAATACAGATCATTGAAAGGCGATTGCAAGAGTCTTTGGTTACCTAAAAAGAATGATCAATTTGCACTTGTTTTATTCTGATTTTTTAGCAGTGATGGAAGGATAAAGTGATGCAAGTTGAATGACTAGTTCAAGTGATAATAAGTCCACAACAGGATGGATTTTCTCACTTGGAGGAGGTGAAATATCTTGGGCATCTAAGAAACAAACATGCATCTCTCATTCTACCATGAAATCAGAATTTATTGTTATGGCTGTTATAAGTAAAGAAATATGTTGTTTGATATTAAGTTGCGGTCACACCCTATATCAACTATTTTTTTATACTACGATAGTGAAGCAAATATGTCTCAAGCTTATAGTAACATTTACAATGGTAAGTCAAGACATATAAGTATTCGACATGCATATATTCAAAATTTGATTAAAAATTGGGAAATCATCATTGTTTATGCGAAGTCTGTGAATAATTTAGCGGATTCGCTCACAAAAGGACTATCTAAAGACATGGTATGAAAAACAACTAATGAAATGGGATTGAAACCGGTTATTAAAGAAACCGGTAATAGAAACCCAATTTCGAATCAGCAATAAGCTTATCTCTAAGTTTAATAGGTAATAACAAGTTATTATTTAGTATCTGTTAAATACTAATAATTAATTTTAAACTCTATTATGATATTATTTAGTGTGTTCTATTACGTAAAAGAGAATGAGCATAAGTTCTTAATGGAATTTAAAGTTCGTGTTTAATGTAATAGAGACATGTATAATTTTACCTATATGTATATAGAAGTGGTGCCACTTTTGACAAGAGTTAGGGTTATCTCTTGTAAATATTCATAAAAATAAGATTTAGCACGTGGTCATGATAGTGCTAAACAGTTGTAAACCTCTTTAAGATTTTGGATAGTATTATGTGTGTAGTATCTTTTATTCTATAACAAAAGTTTTGGTTTAATCTGCGAACACCAATAACTTTAGTAGAATTCAAGTTCTAACACTAATTGAAGGTTTAAATTGCAAAATATCTTCTTATAAGCATAATTATATCAAGTGAAAAAACATTCATTACAAACTAGTGAGTGATTATTGGTGTAGTTTGTAAATGAGTAAAGAAAGAAAAGATGTAAATCTCATATTGAAAAGAAACACTCCCTCCCAATGTTTATAAGTGTGATTTTTTATTGTGTAGTAAATTAAGTCACAGTAGAATGACTTTTCTAGTGGGTTTTCTAGTGCTATTATATAGGTATTTATAATATCAAAAGATGACACTTGAAACTTTGAACTTAATATGTCAGTGAGATTAATTCATCATTGAATTAATGTTCATAATTAATTTTGATATTTGTGACTGTTGAGATAAAACTGAATATCAGCTATTCAATTTAATTTAAAGTATATTATTTGATCAACAGTCATATTGATTGATTAATAGTCATATTGTTTCATTGTTATGTTTTAATTCTATAAAAACTTGTTACTACACAGAAAACTACACACAATAGAAATATATATATTCTTTTCATGGTCTTATCTTCTCATTCATTTATAGGTTTAGAGGGTTTAGTTGTATCTTGGAGATGTTATCTTTATGTGGGACAAATAAACATCTTAAAGATAGTGTTTTCACATCTCTAAGTCAACTCCATATTTATTTCCATTTCCATCTTAAATATTAATTTCTAACATATGATTAGTCAGAAATTCTACAAGGAAACAATCAAATGGTAAAGAGACTAAGTAACATCGATATTACCTTTTATTGGGGAATATTATAGAATAATTATGCATGGTGCATTTGATGTGAAAAGTTTGAGAAATTGTATATAATATTTTAAATTATTATTACAAGGTGAAAGTCAGTTTTATATAATATTGGGGTATGATATTTAAATTATGATCGAGAAAAATATTTTTTAAAAAATATTAATAAGGCCGTAAGAAAGAGGTATAATATTTTTTAAATTTGAGAGAGAAATTTTCATATATAACTGTGGAGGGGACGTTTAAAAATCAAGCCAAGTACATGAGTATTGAATTACTTTACAACCCCAACAAAACAAAGCAAACAGATTATAAAATAAAATAAATATGATAATCTTCTTTTTATGAAAACTGTTCGTATCATGTTTATATTCACAGATTGATCTGAAAAAAAAAAAAAAAAACTGTTATATGAAAGAGATCTACTTACCTAATGCAATTCTGATTGGAGCACCGCTTAAGTCTTTATCTATATATATAAAAAAAAAGAGTTAAATTAATATAATTAACTAAAATCTTTTTAAGAGAATAATTATGGAACTGATATGAATGAAAGAGCTAATATGAGCTTAAGACAAACGGTAACGCATAATTTTTCTTTTTTTATCAGTAAACTGTGTTGTTAACATATTCAAATTAAAGCAAGCTTTGTGTGTGTGTGTGTGTGTGTGTGTGTGTGTGAGAGAGAGAGAGAGAGAGAGAGAGAGTAACGTACTGCAATACTTGTTTATGGTGGCTTCATCAAGTTCGCAGTGGTTCTCTTTCAGAAAATCACAACAGGCCCCAGACCATGAAAGATCAAACCCATATAGAATACTTTCGTGGACATCTATATAGGAAATATTATTGGTCTCATTTTTCGGCAGATCAAAAGTGAAAGGCGCGGCATACATCAAATTTACACGGCACAAGTCCAGTATGTCTCCCGAAGAAGAACCAATAAAGACATAGGAATAACCCTCCATATTGTGGGAACTCGGAGAAGAAATATTAGACGTAGAATTAAGAAGAGTGCTACCATTTTTGCATGAAGAAGCATCCACAATGTAGTGTGAAGGACTCTGATGTATATGCCTACCGGTTACAGTCTCTCACTGTTTCTTAACAATAATAATAAGTAAATTGATACAGAATCGCTCTGTAGAGGAATCTCTCCAATTTGTATTTCAAGAATGCAATTGCAAAAAATACATCATAATTCCCTTTCTCTTGTTCTGTTCCCCTCTTTAAATACCCTACAGCTAAGGATGTAGTCTAATACGTAAGTGAAACATAATACTAATTTGACTAGGAACTAACAGTTATTCTAGGAAAATAATAACTACACCTAATGAGTTCTAATCAGGTTCTGTCAAGATTCTTTGATTTCCCCACGTTTCCGTATCCTAGTAGGATTTATGCATTACGGGGTCTCTTCTCAAGCCTCCTGATTTGCATCAATTGCCGACTCCCCTGAAGAACTTGACTCTGGCAAGTTACGATGAACATATGCAGCAAATAATTCTGGGTGTAGTCGCTGAAGCTCGGTGCCTTTGATCCAGGCTGAGTAGGAAAGGGAACGATGTCTCCATTGAACTAAGAATTTATAATAACTCCCGCGACGTGTAGAGACAAATTGATGATCACTGATGGAGGCAATGTCCTCCTGTGGTGCACTGGTTATGGGGACTTTGGGAAGGCATGCTGGCATGTCCTGTGCCTGTGATCTATGATCCTGATCATTTATGTCGCCTTTAAACGCAGTGATATCCTCAATGTTAAAAATTGGGCTAATACCAAATTCTGAAGGTAAGTCGATGACATAAGCATTGTTACCCAACTTTTTAGTGATCTGAAAAGGTCCTGCATGTCGTGCATGCAGCTTGGTGAAACTTCCGGGAGGAAAGCGTTCTGGTTTTAGGCGAACCAACACCATGTCACCACTATTAAATTGTCTGTCTTTGCGTTTAATATTAGCAGCAGCTGCATTTCATGTGTTTAGAAAAATCAAGGCCAGCTTCACTTGGTCTGGGAGGCAATGGTAATGGAGTGAGATCCATGGGAGTATAGGGTCGTCTGCCATATACTGCTTCAAAAGGTGTGCATCCTGTAGATCTATTCACAGAATTATTGATTGCAAATTCTGCATGTTCGCATGGGGGATTGTTAGGGATATGAGTGTTTGACATTGTGTAGGAGTTACCACTTTGGGTTACAGTTATGAACCGCTTTGATACCAAATTGATGTATATGCCTACTGGTTACAGTCTCTCACTGTTTCTTAACAATAATAATAAGTAAATTGATACAGAATCACTCTGTAGAGGAATCTCTCCAATTTGTATTTCAAGAATGCAATTGCAAAGAATACATCATAATTCCCTTTCTCTTGTTCTGTTCCCCTCTTTAAATACCCTACGGCTAAGGATGTAGTCTAATGCGTAAGTGAAACATAATACTAATTTAACTAGGAACTAACAGCTATTCTAGGAAAATAATAACTACACCTAATGAGTTCTAATCAGATTCTGTCAAGATTCTTTGATTTCCCCACATTTCCGTATCCTAGTAGGATTTATGCATTACGGGATCTCTTCTCAAGCCTCCTGATTATAGTGATGACAAAACTTATATATTTTTTAAAAAAAAAAACAATTTTTTTTAGATTTTTTCTCTTTATACTTGGCATATTTATCACTTTAAATTCACTTATTTATCACTATTTTTCTTTTGTTTTTGTCTTCAATCCTTTGTAATTATTTTTTTCCTTTTACACTTTAAAAAAATATATTATTTTTTATTCTTTATATTTGAAATATTTATCATTTTACATTTGGTTTATTTATACAATTTTTTTGTTTTTATCTTTATTTTTTGTAATTTTTTTACTTTTTTCTTTACACTTTTTTTTAAAAAAATTATTACAAAAAGACTAAAATAATAATATTTCACTGTAGCCATTGCAATATTATCATTTTTTTCTACTATGTGAAAAAAATAACTTGAGAATTCACATGCCTTTACAAATACTTATAATCTCTCATATAAGCTCCTCTAACTATATATTTAATGAAATAAATTAAGAATTATTTATGTCAATAAATACATATAAAAAAAATTATTAATGCTTTTATTCAACTAGTCTTGCTACCGATCAAATATTTTTATCTAACATAAAAGAATGAATACGTAGGTTTTATTAAAAAAAAATTCACAACAAGTAAAAAATATAATTATAAATAAATAAATTGATAATATTTTCCAAGCATAAGATACGAATTATTAAACCTTCCATATCCAGGGAGCTGGGAGAAGAAATACTGCCATTTTAGCAAGAAGTATCGACGAAAGAAAATAGAGGACTCGGTATTGGATTCGGCAACTTATGAGAGTTAATGAAGAAGAGGGATCGTAAAGGAAAACACGATATGGTTAAAAAAGATTGTCGTTGTTGTAGGGATTATTGCATGGTTATTGAAGCATTAGATAAAGAAAGGGGAATTAGCCAGCTTTATGGCTCTCAGTTGCAGAGCCATAAAGACGGTAGCTAGGGAGTCTTATCTTTTTGAAATTTCCAAGTCAATAGAAGACCAGATGGCCAATAGGAGAAAACATGGGGGTAGAAAAGGTGGACACTGCAAGCTACAATTCTTCATTGTCAAGGTCCCATCACACAAACTTCACAGCCCCAGCAATAAGTAGAAGACAATGTTGCTTCTGGGCGCGGCTCAAATTGACTGGAACAAATTAATCAACTATAGATCCAAATGGTAAAGCCAATTCAACAAAAAACTTTCAAAGTTTTTAAGCCTCTGGTTTTTTAATCAATCCTAGTTTTCCATGTTTCATGCAAAGCTAATATGTGTGCGCAGGACCTTTGTACTACAAGGGGCTATACCATCTATTCTACCAATACAATCCCAAAGGTGCCGTGTGGGGCAACATTGTCTGGGCTCATTCAGTTTCAAAGGATTTGATCAATTGGGAATCCCTTGAGCCTGCGATCTACCCTTCTAAATGGTTTGATAACTATGGATGTTGGTCTGGGTCTGCAACAATTCTGCCAAATGGTGAGCCCGTTATATTCTACACGGGTATTGTTGATAAATATAATCGTCAGATCCAAAACTATGCTGTGCTGCAAACTCGTCGGATTCATATCTTCGTGAATGGGTTAAACCTGATGATAATCCAATAGTGTATCCAGATCCTAGCGTGAACGCTAGCGCATTTCGTGACGCGACCACTGCCTGGAGGGTTGATGGGCTCTGGAGGATTTTGATTGGCAGCAAGAAAAGAGATAGAGGGATTGCATATTTGTATAGGAGTTTGGATTTTAAGAAATGGTTCAAGGCCAAACACCCGTTACATTCGGTTCAAGGTACAAGTACGTGGGAATTCCCAGATGTTTTCCCAGTTTCATTGTCCAGTGAAGACGGGTTGGATACCTCAGTTGGTGGATCAAATGTAAGGCATGTATGGAAGGTTAGCTTAGACTTGACAAGATACGAATACTATATACAGTGATATCCTTCGTACCTATTAGTTCATGCGAGTTAGTTTAGTGTACATGTCATTTAACAAATATCTATATATTAATTCTAAATATCTTTCGTAACTAAATTTATAAAAAGAACTGTTGAACAAGATGGATTGGGTGAAGTAGGTGATTTGATATAGTGAGCTCGAGAGCCAGACACAAGATATGTAAGAGGCTAGGTGTTAAGATTGAGTCTGGATGTTAGTACTTGGTAGAAATCTACTTATATTATTTTAGTACTTAATTAAAAATAATAAAAGATGAATTGGGAAGTGAAAAGCGGGGATAATAATGTTGGGAATTTGTTTAAAAAACATGGTTAATAGGTATATTTTTGAGATCAAATTAAAAATGAATTCTATTTATTTTTTAGGTTAAAATTTTATTAGAATTCAATCTTCAATATATACTCCTTAACATAGAACATTAAAATAATCTATAATTTATTAATTTACATATTCTTGTGAAACCCAAAATTCTTTAAAAAATTCTATTTCACTTTGGAAATAAATAAAGTTTTCACAGTGTTTATAAAATGGTTAATTGAAAAGTTAAAATTAAGTTCAAAGAAATCCTAAAGTTTTACAAGGGAGAGGTCTTAGAAAAATAAATTTTAGGGTTACATACACACGCTAGCCTAACCCAACTCGTATTCAGGCCTAGATTTAGGTTTATTGTAAAATAATATTTTGAGTAAAAAAAACAATTTTTTGTTTTTGCAAATTAAGACTTGGAGTTGGGTCTGGTTCATGAAGAACTATTTATTCTTACTCGTTGTCGAGTGCAACTTATAAATGTTAGCAATCTCTTCCAAAAGCTTTTGTTCCAAATCTAAAAAAAAAATTCATTTTAAAAAGTATAGATTTATGGCCACTATGTTCAAATTTAATTCTTAATTTATAGTATATAGTTAATCAAATGTTGATAATGTGAGAATTAATTTTGATTATTACCGGGATTAATTCTTCCACTTTTTAGCTTTCAAAATCAACGAGGTGAATGAAGAGTTTTCAACAATGTTTTCATATTGTTTTCAAAATTTAAATCTAATGTTTTACCCCTATATTTGTTACATATAGTCAATTCAAATCAAGTGTAAACAAACTATGATAAACTTACTCTACAAGGGGAGACCATATGTTAAAGAGCATATTTAAATCCAAATTAAAAGTGAAATCCACTCATTTTTTATGATTAAATTTTGTTGTAGTTATTCTCCAATATAAACTTTTTAACATGGAACATTAATATAATTTCAATAAATTATGGGTAAATAAAAAATTAATCTCAAATAACCACTAATTGATATATTTTAAAAAAACTTATAACCCTCTAAAAGTTTTATAGAAAAAAAATAAATTTTTCTAGTGATTTATTTAATGAAAATGTAGAAAGTTAAAATTGAGTTAAAAAACCACCTAGGATTTTTAAGGTGAGAGGAGCTAAGCTAATAATGTATGGAGTTCTATCATTTTTGGTACCTAAAATTCTCTATACAAAAGGTGAATAAAAGTGTTTTAGTGTTGGTTTTTTTGCATAATTTTTTTTTTAGAATCTTTGACACTTTTTAGTTTTGCTCTTCCATTTTAAGCTTCATATATATATATATATATATATATATATATATATATATATATATATATATATATATATATATATAAAAGTTTATTTTACCTTGTTTAGAAATGCATCTAAATTAGAAAAAATTGTTAAAATTATGACAAACTCATTGAAATTAATCATTTTTCACAAAGTAAAAAATAATAAAATTTTAAAGATAAAAAATTAATCATTGACGACAATAACAATAAAAAATTTAAAATTAATTATATGTTAAGTACTTTAATGATTTAATGAATGAGTATCTTTTATAAGTTTTACTTAAGTATATTTTTAATATATGCTTAGAATGTGTGTTAGAAATTAGTTTTATTCTCTTGTGTACAATTCAATATATGATTAATATGCATATTAAAATTGTATTTCAATATTTTATATTTACTTAATAATTATAATATTCGTTTATCATAATCTTATATTTAAATTATTCACTTGTCTAAAATTAATCTA
>Ga0325414_1002448_pt1 | contig 18807 bp, 16 predicted proteins | sample PopdelMetagenome_8_FD_206183 | JGI IMG/M metagenome (GOLD analysis project Ga0325414, IMG submission 206183) | Populus deltoides microbial communities from Bellville, Georgia, United States - Leaf-PdKOR-R3 | ecosystem: Host-associated > Plants > Phyllosphere > Phylloplane/Leaf | place: USA... | reverse complement strand
CGAGCAAAAAAACTGCTCCCCCCCCGCGCTGGCCCCCCCTAAAAAAAAAAAAAAAAAAAAAAAAAACACAAATAAGCTTAGGGGTTTCAATACAAGTTCAAATGTGGTAAACATGGTCTCATTTTATTTGGACCCTGACCTGATTTTCACACCCGCACCACTCCCTTCACTAACCTGTCTCTCTCTCTAGCCAGCAAGAGAAGTGAGTGAAAAGCAAAGCCAAAGTCACTCCCTCCCCTCAATCGCTCACGCACACCAGATTGCAAAATTATTACTGAACAACCACTACGCCCCCTCTGTAGTCTCTACCTGATCCAATACCTAAAACCAATACGATCATCAAAAGTAAAATTTAAACCAAATGAGATAAATAAATATAAAAGCACTAATAAATTTACAGTTATTGCTTGCCGCTTGGTAGTTCTGGTTGTTGTTGTTGTTGTTTATTCTTCATTGCCCTTTTTTTTTATCAAATAAAAACCCCTAACTAGTTTTCACAACCAGTCAGATCTTGAACTGCCGCTCGAGTTTGACATAAGGAGCCGACCTACGATGCGGAAGTCGGCTACTGCGAGTTGACTCAATGGAGAAGTTACAATATTCTATTTGGAAATGCTAAGCATTTTCAAGGATTATTGTGGTTTTTTTCCCCTTCAGTTTTAATGTCGTCGGCTTCTTTAGCTGCTCCCGAGCGGCCAAGAGCCGGACCTTCCAATACGGTGCGTAATTATTATTTTTTTCTTAAATTTGTTTTGGTTTAATTTGAATGTGAGTTGAATTTAATTTGGTTTTTTCTTGGATCTTTGTTTTAGTCAATAACCGAAACGGTTTTTTTTTTTTATAGAAATTGAAGCATTTTCTTTTCTTTTTCTCGAATATATATGTTTTGGTGGGGATAGAGAGGTTCATTGGCTTTTTTTTGGTAATAGAATTTTGAAGTGCATTTGCTTCTTAACGTGTTTCTTTTTGTGGTGACGAGGAATATCGGAGATAAGGAGATAAAAACTAGGATATTTCATGTTGTAATGGCAATAAATGCAGAAAAAGATAAGGAATCTGTGATGCAAAACTATCAGAGTTGTGCTCACGTTTTCTAATTTTTTCATAATCATAAGAAACTGAATCCACAATTACCAATGCAGTAGGAAGGACAGGATACAGGGTATCATCCCGACTTAATGTGGGTCTTGAAGCTAATTGATTGTTCATCTGCCACCCCCAAGAATGGATCATTCTTTGATTTTAGATAAGTAGTTGTGGTTGAGGGTTAATTTGGGATGGATATGTATTTAATCCTGTTAAAACATGTAGTGGTGAGACTTGGCAATTTGAAGTTTTAAAGAGAGAAACTTGAACATAATTGGATTTCCTGTCGTCTGGATATTTCTTGCTGGAATGTCCTTGCTCTGTGTCAAATTCTTGTTCTCAATTTGTGCAGTTTATCAAATATCATACAACAATAAGGTTAAGATAGAGCTGCTTTCAGTGCAAACTCTGGTTATACATCAGACTCTAAAACTAGTTGGTGAACCATGTATATATCGAATGCTAATTCGTGGTTGTTTGCTATATAGCTTGTCAAAAATACTTAATGGTCAAGAGACTGAACATGTTGCTACGTGATGTTTCTGGAAATATCTGCTTTACCAAACCAAAATTATGTTAAATATCTGTGTTATATTGATAGCTCGTACAATACTTTGGCTGTTCACTTGATGATATTATTGGGCAATGCAGCAAGTATATTGGTTATTTCCTTCTAGTTGTCTCTATTTATTAGGCAGGTAGGAATTATTCATATCTTCTATGTCATATGTTCGCAGGTTTTCAAGAGTGGCCCACTTTTCATTTCTTCGAAAGGTTGGTAACAACTTTTTTCCTGCTGATTTCGGTTTTATTTTTCAATGTCCTGATTTGGTTCTCAAACTTTTTATTATTATTCCTTGTTTGATTTAAGTAAATATTTATGTGAAACTTGGCTTGTGTGCAAATGCTATGTTTCAGCTATAGTGATTTTCTTCAATGAAGTATGCAAATAGATATATACATGAATTTGAAGTGCTGTTCCAATTTCTTGAGTAATGGGTGCTATGAACATTCATTTTCAGAACGCTTTACATCCACTTTCAGAACTGGATTTTTGAGAATCATGGCAAATTAGGTAGAATTACATGCTATCTAAAAATTCTACAATCCATTTTCAGTTCGAACAATTACCTTTTCCCCACCCATCAGCTTTACATTTTTTTCAGATGATAAAGATATTTGCTTAATTATCAGTTGTGTAAAGTCCATCTTCTTTTATCAATATAGGTTGAAGTACATCAGTAAAAATTATTATAATTCATTGAATTGTTTTTAGAGCTTATTGAAACCTTTTGTTGCAACTCAATTAAGTTAATGTTGAATTTCTGCAGGAATAGGCTGGAAGTCATGGAAGAAGCGGTGGTTTATCCTTACACGCACTTCCTTGGTGTTTTTCAAAAATGACCCTGTTAGTATGATTTATTCATCCCATGTTCTTTTTTTACTTGGATATGTTTTATAATCATTGCTTGATTGTCTATTTTTGTGATGGACATGTAGATTACCCCTCTAAACATTGGGTTAATGGTTTATAAAATGATGTTTGATCTAGTTACACGTTTTGGTTATATGATGGTGATGATGATTTATTGCTCGCAGTATTCGATGGAAATTTCAGTTTCTTGGTAAAAATTTTTTGGTACTTTAACATGTGTCGTCTCTTGTTCATTATACTACCTAACCCACCTGTCTTGAAGTTTTTCATGGTTGTGAACTAATTAAAATAATGCTCATTTTTAATTTTCATGCAGAGTGCTCTACCACAAAGAGGAGGTGAAGTAAATCTTACTTTGGGGGGCATTGATTTGAATAACACTGGAAGGTACATCTGGTTACTAAATACTGTTTATAGTTTGTATTCTGAAGACTTGGTAATAGTTGTTATTCTTATTTTCAGTGTCGTTGTTAGAGAAGACAAGAAATTGTTAACTGTTTTGTTTCCTGATGGACGTGATGGGCGAGCTTTCACCCTTAAGGTACTTCATTTATACCTTTTCTTTTTCAAGCTTGATTCTTTCTTGACTTGTATTTTTCTCTTTCCTTTCAACGTCACTTATCTCTTCAAGTGTGTTCGATGTGTAAGTCATTTTTGGCTTTCCTGTTCTAAATTTCAGGCTGAAACATCAGAGGATTTGTATGAGTGGAAGACAGCCCTTGAACATGCCCTTTCACAAGCACCAAGTGCTGCCCTTGTAATTGGACACAACAGGGTATTCCAAAGTGACACAAATGAAGCTGTTGAAGGGTCTTTCCATCAATGTTTGTTCTTCTCAACCATAAAAAACTATCCTTTTCGTTTCTCTCCTTTCCTTTTCTTTTGGAATTTGGAAATGATCTTCACTTCAGCCAGTCACGTGCTAACTCCTATGCTGGCTTTGCATTTAAATCGCATTTTGATCAGGGAGGGATAAACATCCTGTTAAGTCAATGGTTGTTGGAAGACCCATTTTACTTGCCCTCGAAGATATTGATGGCGGTCCATCATTCCTTGAGAAAGCTCTCCGATTTCTCGAGAAGTTTGGTAAAGTTGTAATCCCCATTTTTTCTGAGCTTGTTGTTCTATAATCTGCAATTTTCTTTTAATGAAAAATGTGGGCCTTTCTGGCATATTGTTTTAGAAAAACTGGTGCTCTATTTTTTGCCTTTTTCTTTATTAGGAAAAAAAACTGATTTCAGCAGTACAAGTACTTATGTAAGTGGCTACAATATCAAGTAGCGAGTAGCATTTGCATGCTCAATCTGATGATAATATGCTTCACAGAAGTGTGGCATTATAGTTAAAAATGGTGCAAAATAGCAGGCCAGCAGTTTCTGGACTTAATATTTTTTCTTCTTTGTTTAGTCCTCCTAATTGCTGCATACTTTTTTATGTATATTTTTCACTTGCGGCGCACTTGGCCGTTTCGTCATTTTATATGTGTGCGTGTGTGTAACTTGTGGTCAATTATTGTCCTCACTTGCGGTGTGCTTGCTTGTTTATGGTGTTTATCTTTCCATCAGGAACCAAAGTTGAAGGAATATTACGTCAGTCTGCAGATGTTGAGGAAGTTGACCACAGAGTACAAGAATACGAACAAGGTAGAGTTCCTCTCAAGATAGCAATTTTCTTGAATGTTTTTTATGAACTGGGGAACTCTTGTATGAAGATTCCAGCTTAATTTTATTTTCATTTGTTTTTAAAATGCTTGCACAACCTCTAAACTGAGACTTCTGTTCAATTTTTCTTGATCATTTATAGGCAAGACCGAGTTTGAATCAGATGAGGATGCTCATGTTGTTGGTGATTGTGTGAAGGTACTTTCTGGCTTTCATGATATAACTTTTGCCTTTTAGATTATACACTTTATTCCATGTCCATCCCACATTTTTTAAATGCAGCATGTTTTAAGGGAACTGCCCTCCTCTCCTGTTCCTGCATCTTGCTGCACTGCATTGCTGGAGGCTTATAGTAAGTTCAGATCTGTATCTCCCTTCTTATCTTATTTTATATTTTATGAACATACGCTAGAGTGATGCATATTGCTCAGTGTTGTTTCTTGAATGATTTTGTGGAACCATTCCAACATTCCATTCTCTCATTGATATTCTAACAAAACTTCACTTCAAATGATAGAAAAACTTTCATGTCCATTGTTCATGAATTGGAGCTTTTGTTTTTCCTTCTAATTGCAGATGTATAGCTCAGATTTGATTATAATGAAATGCTTCGTCCATATAATCTAAAGAAGTGGGTCAAATTGGTTCATGTTGAATGCATGCTCAAAATACTTACATATTTAGATTACTTTGAGTTTTGGTTAATTCAAGGATGCTAAGTGCTAGCTTTGATCTCATCAAAGGTAAGCTAAAAGTATTACTTATCAATCTAAAACCTTCCTTTTATTCATGCACCATGAAATTAAATCATCATCATTGAGTGCATAAAAATAAATCAACTAGTCAAGTGTATGAATCAATAAGTCTTCAGAATGGAAAAATAAAAGTCTATCAGATCTTTTCTTAAAAGTTATTTTCTATATGGGTTCATGTACGGTATTGAAGTATCTCCCTTTCTTAATAGTGTACTAGAACTTTACCGGCATGATTAGATACTGATATTGTTTGTTTGCCACGTATTTCACAAGAAATTGATCGGAAGGAAGCTCGGGTTAATGCAATGCGGTCTGCAATAGTGGAGACATTTCCAGAACCAAATCGGCGCTTATTACAGAGGTAATCTTTCCATGTTTGCAAATGACTGCAAATTTACTTATTTTGTGACTAAATATTGTTAGGTTCCCGTCAGCAATAATTTTTGATATATCCATTTTATACTTGCGTGAATCTGGTAGTTATGTTCTGGGTATTATTGCAGAATTCTGAAGATGATGCACACAATCTCTTCACATGCTCATGAAAATCGAATGAATCCATCTGCTGTTGCTGCTTGCATGGCACCCTTGCTACTACGTCCTTTATTAGCCGGGGAATGTGAGCTGGAGGATGACTTCGATGTTAATGGTGATAATTCTGCTCAGCTGCTTGCTGCTGCAAATGCTGCTAATAATGCTCAAGCCATCATTACAACACTTCTGGAGGAGTATGAAAATATTTTTGATGTAAGATACATTGGTAATTAAGTCCTGGTATTATGACTTCTGTGTGTTTGGTACAAAGTGTGCTGCTGTTATGAAAACTGAAAATGTTGCTGAATTTTCTTTTGCACGGTCAATCATTCTTGGTTTCAGCTTGTTTAAGATGCCTTTGCTTGTAATGTATAGGGAGTGACACCTGACTTTAGTGTTTACCTGGTTAAGATATAGAACTTGCCTAATAAATGGGTCAAGTTGACTCCATGACAATATCTCATTCTAGAAAAAGGTACATCTGTTTGAGTCTAATGCAGTTCCAAGCCACCACTCTTCAACAATCTTTTTTTTCCTCTAAATTTCATTTAGTACATTTTTACCTTTAATGGTCCTTTTAAAAAATGACATAAATAGGTAAGTGTGTGATTATTATGGAATGAGGATTATTGACAATTATTGATCCCTGTCTGAAGAATAATGCTTTGCATGTCATGTTGTTTCAGGATGAAAATCTACACAGGTGCTCTATTTCAGCTGATTCCCAGATAGAAAACAGTGCGAGTGATGATTCAAGCGATGATGAAAATATGGACATGAAAGACAATGGTTATCATGATGCAGAAAATGAAGTTGATCAAGATACAGATAATGATCCTGAACGTGCTCTCAGTGGAAAATTGAGTGAAACCAGTGGTTCCGCTAGCAGTGATCTCTATGATTATAAGGTTCTCTTATATACACAAACACATGCATATGCCACTGACTTCTCTTTCTTCCTTTCCTTCATGTTGAATTAGTGATATTAGTAGTGATCATGTCTTTAGGAAGATAAAATTTCCTGCAACGTTACTTGGTGCTGGAAGGCGATGTCTCTAGCCTGAAATTGCTGGGATATTGTGATCAGTTTAACTGTTTGTCAATGGGTTGGATTTTTTTGTGCTTCCTGGCAAAGATAATTTCTTTTCCTTTTCTGCTTCTGGTGATGTTATACCAATTGACATTTACAAATACTGGCATGGTGTTTTTATTTGGATTTTATGTGGGGAGTGATGAGTACTAGTGTCCTAAATTTCATCCCTGTTATGTTTTGCTATATCATTTCAGTAGATTTGTTTGTAAATTGCATCAACTCATCTTAGACATTACACACTTAATATCATCAAAGGGTTGGTGGCCAAGGATGCACGGTTGTGATAATTGGGATTTGAATGGTCCTTGTCTCTCCTAATTGGTCCTTTTAGTTTTTGTTTTGAAACTTCTTTCTAACGAGTCAAATAATTGGACAATTCATGTAAGTTTGGTTTTGTGGAGAAACTTTTAAGGATTCCATCTTCTGTTCTATCCAGAGTATCTTAATTATTCCAATGACAGTGAAGAAGTTGAAAATTGTAGCGTAGGAAGTTTCTTGAAGTTAAGTTGGTTTTATTGCAGTGGAGATGATTACATTTGCATTGATATTTGAGATTTATGCATTCTGCATATGGCTTACTTATGCCTATAAAGTGTATGAATGAGAATCTCCTAATAATTTATTGGTTTATGGTCATCAAGGATCTTTCCTTTATGCTACTAGGACCCACACAACCATCTGATGACTAGTTTTAAATTTCCCTTGTTATGCTAACTGCGAGGGTAAAAGTAATGGAACAAATATTTTAAACTGTTCAAATTTCATATTGACATCCTGTGTAGTTTTTTTTTTTTTTTTGTTCTGTTTTGTTCAAACTGTTGTCAGCTTTGACCTATGGTTATCTTGCCCAATGTATATATTCAATTTTACTCTTGCAGGCATTTGGTGGTGATGATTCAGATATTGGATCACCTAGAACCAATAATGCTCCAGCTGAGAGTTCAAATATTTCTGTTGATCCTGTACAAATGAGAGATTCCAATGCTCAACTCATAGGACAACAAAGTAAACCAAAGAAAGGAAATGAAAATTCAACAAGCGAGATGGATGCTTCAAGTGTGTTACCGATTGGTGAATCTTACCAATCAATGGGTGCAATTCTAGCCTCGGCGGATCCTGTGTCTCCCATACTCATATCTGGACTGGACTCATCTGCTGAGAAGTCAGCGGGTAAAGTTTCAGCCTCCAATCTCAATGGGAAACGATCAACATTCTGGGGAAGAAGTAATGTAAGCTATCATCTATTGATTTTTTTTCAGTCACTTATTAACTACCAAGAACCCTAAAATCAGTAGCAGTCAATGATACTCCTTTTCAGCTTGAAAGAAATTCCTGATAAATTTTCAGCGAGAATGTTTTTGTAAAATCCTCACCCATTATGTTCTGTAAATGAAAGGATTTCAGAGTGATGCACTTTGATTAAGCATTTAAAGTTTCATAAAGGAACTGATTAAGTTTTTTCTGAGGGATCAAGAATTGCAAGTTCAACTCATTGGGGCAAATGAATGCAAAGCAGGGACAAACATCAAAGGCTTACACAATATAACTTTTGTCATATATTATGCTGTAAACTTGATGTGGTTATAGGCATATAATGGTCGGGTGTGGAACATAATTGCGAAGGAAAGTATAAGATGCCTTGAAGGATGTTTGGAGTGAGTTTTTTAATTGCCTCAAATTGGTTCCCCACTCATCCAAAACTGTTCCCGCACCTTATATTATAGCAATCAGGGTGTGGGGTGGCATAGGTTTTTTCTCTTGAGGAGGAAGAAAGTGTGATCTTTGTATCAGTTGAGTTCGTGCAGTTTATATTCCTAGAGTGTAATTAGAAGCCCAATAATACTATTGATCTATGTGCAGGCCAGAAAGACACCATCAATGGAATCAGTTGATTCTTCTGCAGAAGAGGAGTAAGATACTCAATTTATGCATTGCCTTTGACAACATCAATAAATGCTTTTTGACATTTTAAAGCAGAAAATCCATATCTATGTATATCATTTTGCAGCCCACGCTGCCAAGCCAGTTTAAATTAATGTAACCACCTTGATATTGTGCATTTCAATGCTCTAAAATTAACTTGTAGTGTTCCAAGTAATTTAGTATAGCATTGGTATTGTCATTGGTATAAATTCCATTTGGGCCTACTAACATGATACATTTCTCTCATTTCAATTATAATCATTTATTTTCCTCATTTCTCCTTGAAAGTTCTCAAGTGACATAATTTTCTAACTTGGTATTTAATATCATATGGTCTCTTTTCCCTTCCAAAAATATATTTGAAAAAACATCTCTCTTAAGTTAAAACTGGGTAGACAAATGTGAATCACAAATTATATAGTGGTATCTAAGTAAAGAATTTGAGCTTACCAGAACCAACATGCATCGGATTATGCTTTTCTTAATTATACTTTTATTTTCATTATCTGTCTCCATTTCTCTTAAAAAAAAGTTGGTAAAATTACTCTGAATTGCAGCTCTTGGTTTCCATCATATCCTTGCCTCAATACATGAAGACACTCTACTGTTGATGGTCTATTTTAGAGCTGAAGTAATTGTTCAATAAGTTCTTGCATTAGCTTCTGAGTCTTTCTCTGAAGCATGATCAACTGTCGCTAAATAACTTTTTCATGTTTAACCTGATCCATATTTGTGTGCTATTCTATTTTAGAGCTGAAGTAATTGTTCAATAGGTTCTTGCATTAGCTTCTGAGTCGTTCTCTGAAGCATGATCTACTGTCACTAAATAGCTTTTTCATGTTTAACCTGATCCATATTTGTGTGCTATTCTATTTAACTATATAGAGTTGTATTCCTTTTAGGTTTGCTATTCAGAGGCTTGAGATTGCAAAGAATGACTTGAGGCACAGAATTGCAAAGGAGGTCTCAATACTTTCTTTAAATATGTTTTCTATTCAATTATGAAATGTTGGCAGTTTTTCCTGATAGGATAGACTATTGTGTCTTTCCAGGCTCGTGGAAATGCAATTTTACAAGCAAGCTTAGAGAGGAGAAAGCAAGCTTTGCATGAGCGTCGCTTGGCACTTGAACAAGATGTAATTATTTTTAGCTCATTACATGCTGCTTTCTCTTTCCATTGTTTTACCAGGTTTTATCTATGTGCTGCCTTTTGCTTTGAATGTTAAATTGGTGATGGAAAAACTTTGCCATGCCTGCTTCAAATGTGGTATTTTTACTTCAATATACATGTGTGGAATACACAATTTAATTCAATCCAGTTCCACCATAGAAGAACAGAACAAATAAGGAAGAACACTACCAGGTAGCCAATATCTGTGCAATTTTGACAGTAAAGAGAGGCTTTTTATGCTTGCTTAGCTATCCTTAGTGCCAGATTCATGTTGATGGTACACCTTATTGCATGTTTCTAGTATTCTGGAACTGCATTGTGATCATCTTCTCTCAAGCCCTTGAATTTTTTTATGGTCTTCTTCTGCCTTTGTTTGCTTACTTAATCAGCCTGTACAATGGAATAAAACTAATAGTGTTGTTTTCCTACACTGTGTTTGTGTTGACTGAATGCAAATTACCTCATAGGTTGCAAGATTGCAAGAGCAGCTGCAAGCTGAAAGAGATCTTAGAGCTGCATTGGAAGTTGGTTTGAGCATGTCTTCTGGACAGTTTTCCAATTCTCGCGGCATGGATTCTAAAGTGTGTGTAGATCCTGAGGAGCTTTGCATTTTTCCCCTCTTTTGTTTTTCTTTTTTTCCTTTGTTCTTTCTTTCAAATCTGGAGTAACAATCATTCTTATGACTCACCTGATGTGAAGACAAGGGCTGAGCTTGAGGAGATTGCTCTAGCTGAAGCGGATGTGACCAGGTTGAAGCAAAAAGTTGCAGAACTTCACCATCAACTTAATCAGCAAAGACAGCATCATTATGGTTCACTCTCGGATGCAAGTGACTGTTATCAACATGTTCAAAATCATAACCCTCAACAGTGAGTCTGCAAAGTCATATCATCTTTATAATTTCTCCACCTAAGGTGGCAATAATTACAATTAGTTGCATGTGACTTTTCCTTGAGTTAACAATGATCGTTAAACAGAACAACAATGTTGTCATTATCAAGGAATAGAGATGCATTGTTTCCCCTAGTGGTGTATGTGGCAGTGACCAAGATGAGATAGGTTGTTTCACTGCTATCAAATTCTTATCATATTTCCTTTATTGTGTTTGACTTCTGCAGGAGATTTTTGCAGCAAGATTTTGATACAACCCTTGCTTTTGTTAATCATGAGAGGAAACAAAGAACTGAGGTATTGTGGAGCTCTGTTTACAGTTGACTGGCATATATGAGATTTTCAAAAAAAAAAGAAGGAAAAAAAAAGCATATTTTATGAGCTTGAGAAAGGAGATACATGAATCACTCCAACTCATCGTAATCTTGTATTCCTTGCTGCAAGCTAAGTTTATTGGTCTTGATGCACATTGTTGCATGTGTTTGAAGCATTTATAGTAATGGGTGCTTATTTAACATGGTATTTGCAGCCTGTTTGATTGTGCCATCCTTTTTTTTTATTTGCAATACCTTCTATTTTTCATCCACCCTACCCATGCATCTCACTTGTTATTGAATGAGGTGGTCATCATCATCATTGTTTGCTTTCCTATTTCCAATTTTTTTACTCATACTCCTCCATTGTTAGTTAAAATGACCAATGATTTAACTGTTATTCAACATTTTTAGGATTGTCTGCCTGGTTGGCTGCCAAAAAATCTTCCAACCTTTTGGCCTTTGAGATAGAGATAAATAGAGTACAGTGATTAAACTAAAGTTTATGGCATGACGAAGGAAAATTTCAATGCAAGGCTTTCTAGTATTAACTAATGAACTGTTCCTTCTCATATGTTCATCTGCATTTTTTGCCAAAGCTTTATTGCTAATTAGGTCCCTTGATCAGGATATCATGCCAATATGTTGTGTTAGAGATTCTGGTCATTTTACTATGATGTTGATTATGAACCTGCATTGAGTTAGGCATCATTTAAGGTTGAGATAAATGTCTGGAACATTAATTGATCAAGGAGATGGAGAAGCTCCTTTTCTAGGGCTTCTTGATTCATTAAGTGTGTTGTCTCCAAAATGATTTATAAAATTGAAAATAAAAATAAACAGGAAACAAATGGAGATATGTGACAGGTAAGACGCCACATAACTTTGGGAACAGCACCTTAAAAAAAAAGGGTACTTTTTGGATGAGCAGGTAAACATTCTCTAGGGAAAATTAGAGTGCATTTGATGGAAAGTCTTTTGAGCCTGGTGATGTATCAATTGTATTTCCTTTATAATGTGGTGCATCTTTGTTTAATTCATCTTGAAGTCATTTATTTGTAGCATGACCTTTTGTTTCAAATAATACCTGTTTTGTGCTCTTAAATATGTGACATGGCTGCTATGCTACAGGAGGGTTTGTTGGGGACTGATCGGAGACATCTTAAAGGACCGGGGTTAGCAACTGGAAGCAGCAGCAGGCAACCTCCTCGAAATCAATTTATGGAATCAGCAAGTATTAGTGACTCAAAAAGTACCGAGGCATCAACAAATATGTCCATGGATGAGCTTTGTGGTATTGATTCTGCTCCCTCCACTTCCAGAGCGGTGGAGGTAACTCTTTGCTTACAATTATTTTGACGACTGTAGTTAAGCTCAACACACGGATGCGTTGACTTTTATCAAGACCTTGACTTGTCACGTGGTCCTATAATTTGCATATTTGAGAGAGCTAATTTTTCAGTAATACTATGCAAGAAATATTTTTTTTTAATCCATGTTGTGTCACTCACCGTAGTTGCAGGTGATGGACTATCCAAGACATCCATCAGCAGCATCTTCAGCTTTGGTAGAATTAACAACTCGGCTGGATTTTTTCAAGGAAAGGCGTTCTCAGCTCATGGAACAACTCCACAACCTTGATCTGAACTACGGCACAACATCTTCACAAGATTTTATTTATAGACCATCATCCCCTCCATGGAACTGACCAAATATGATGATGCCCACGAAATTCACCCGTGGTCTTGTACATTCTTCAGTGTTGCATATAGTTGTATCCCCTGTACCCTTGCTTACCTTCAATTTTCGTTCTCTCTGCCTGTTTCCGTTTCTGCGGGCATTTTTCTAGTGCGGATATGGTTGAATTCGTAATGATCAAGTGTTCTCTGTGTCATCGCATTGCTCTTTCTTTTGTCACAAAATGTTTATGCTGTATCGTGTCAATATTAGGTGGAGATGTGAATTCAACAGTTTGGAAGAGACTTTTTTTGTTTTTGTTTTTGTTTTTGTTTTTGTTTTTGTTTTTGTTTTGTTTCTTAAAATGTTGAACAATATGGATGCATATTCATGGTCAAATGCTTGTAACTCAATCTAGTGTATTTTGAAGGTAATTTTGACCTGGCCTCGCGCGTTTCGATTCCAGGGGAGACCTTCCAGTTTCATCCCTATTTCGTCCAATCCAATTTGCTCAGATCATCCAAAAATATCAATTCCAGCTTATCGAATATGCTAGCTTCAAAACGAAATTATTCGAATCTTCTGGACCCGCTATGATGGTTTGATCCCATTTCAATTTTTGGATTTAATTCGGTGAGTTCCAATTCACGTTGTTATAGATAGATGATAAATTACGAACAGCATGTCGTCGACATCAGAGTGGAAGTTACTTTAACATTGCGCTTTAACTGTATTGTATTGTCGACATCACGTGGACGAAGTTACTGGTCTGTTTAGCATTGCAGTTTAGTAGCTGTATTTTTGAAGGGAAAAAAATAATTTTAAATTAATTTTTATTTTTATTTATTTTTGAATTATTTTAATGAGTTAATATTAAAAGAAATATATTTTCAAGTATTATATTGTAAATATGAGAAATGATTTTAAAATATGTTTTAATGTATTTTTAAAAATATTATTTTTCAAATATATTATTTTAAAAGTACAGTATATCCCAACAACAATCTAGTAAGTAGATGTCATGTTAAGCCATGCGTATCCCACGATAATAGATTTTTTTTAATTATAACAGAGAGAGGCTTGAACATAAAATCTTTGAACAGAAGAGGAATCTAACATTGTTTGAACTAGATGCTCATTGACTCTATGTTCAACTGTATTTTTTTAAGATTTTGGAGTTTTTTTTTCAAGTAAAAAAGAAATGTATTTTTAAATTATTATAATATTAAAAATAAAAAATATTATTTTAATATATTTTAAAAAAACTTTTACCGCACTCGAATCCTTTCCCTTACGGAAACGATTTGATAAGTACACTATATCCCAATAATCCAGTAAGGAGATGCCACGTTAAGCCATGTGGATCCCACGATAATAGTTACTCTTGGATTCCTGTGGATTATAAACAGGCAGCGGGGACATACGTGATCTACTCTGTGAAATAAAGAGAGGGACGAGAACGAAACCAGAGAAAGGCAGCGAGACCATAAAAAAAAGAAAACCAAAAACTTTACTCGCGAAACTTCTGTCCGCCAACAGAAATTGTCAGACCAGCAGACATAATCGATGAAGAAAGATGAAGTAAGTTCTCTTAATTTCAGCTTGTAACTGTTGATTCTCGCAAATTGTGATTTCGCTTCTGTTTGGTTGCTGAGAAAACGGAGGAAAATGAAACTATAACAAAGTTACTTCTTTTTCTACTAATCTCAGCTTCTTTTATTTTTTTTTCAATTCTTATAATTTTACGGGTGGAAAAAGAGAAGGACCGTGAAGTTCAAATTACTGAATTGTGTTTGTAATTACAAGTTTGTCCGTGTTGTTTTAATACTAACAATTTTCTCAGCAACCAAACAGGGTTAAGGAAAGTAGGTTACGTTTGGAATTTGGTAATCACACCTTTTCTTTCTTGGTGAATTAATCAAATGATAGATTCTGATAATACTAAAAATTATCTGTTGGCAGGTTTACTAGAAAATCAGTTCTGAATTTTTTGACATGGTGATTTATTGTGTTTCTCGATAATGAACTTTGAAGAGTTTAAGGTTAATACCCCATGGTTCAAGATGACTTCAAATAAGGATTCGGGAACAAATCCTAAACCAGCAACTGCGGTTGTATCAATGGGTTCTATGATGGGACAGCCGGGGCAACAACCACGTTTTGATATCAAGTTCTGGGGATGGTCGCTTTTAGCGATTGTTCCATGGGCTATCAATGCGAAAGATAAAATTAGAGCACCAGATACCATAAACAAGAAGTTGAAAAGACACGCCCAGTCGCGTGGGGTTGTTGACAGTGGTAGGGGCAATCCTTTGCGGTTTAGACCTTATGTTTCTAAGGTCCCGTGGCATACTGGTGCAAGAGCCTTTCTTTCTCAGTTATTTCCACGATATGGTCATTATTGTGGGCCGAATTGGTCGAGTGGGAAAGATGGGGGTTCTCTTCTTTGGGATAAGCGGCCGATTGATTGGTTGGATTACTGTTGTTATTGCCATGATATTGGTTACGACTCTCATGATCAAGCTGAACTGTTAAAGGCTGACATGGCATTTCTTCAGTGCTTGGAGAGGCCGCATATGGCTACCAAAGGAGATGCTCACGTAGCTCACGTTTACAAGACGATGTGCATCACAGGTATTCCTTGCATGAAATTTGTGTTTGCATTACTTGGTTATGGAAAGAGAGAGATGACATCCCCAGTTTCTCATCTTTTTTTATGCTGTCAAGTGTTTCCTAACTGTTTTATTGTCTTAAAATGTGTTATAGGTTTAAAGAACATGCTTATACCATACAGAACACACCTTGTGAAATTACGGTCTGGTGAACCTTTGATAAATTTTGAGTGGCTGAGCAAAGTGAAATGGAGAAGATGGAATTTGCAGAAAACTTGATGATAACCAGTTCTCAGAGTAGCCTGTTACAATATTGAAGCAAAATCACTGCATGCGCATGGGTTTCAGTTGTGTTGTTATGTTTTAGCTGCGGCCCGACGCCTGGTGCTTCTAGGTAGGTAAGGTGCCTATGGATCATGGCTTCTCTTGGAGATTGAGATGCCTGAATCTCATATTAAATTTGCACATACAGGTAGTATTATTGTAAATAATTCCAGGACTAGCTTGCTATTGTTCCCAGTTATGTTTGTTCAATGTTGCCATTTATAAGAGATGCTATGTAGAACCTGCATATCGTAGGCAGATATTAGAGGTTAAAGAACTGAGCATATGCCCTTGTTATATTTATTTTTATCTAGAATGGAGTATTCTCGTCCATGAAATCTCATGATTTAAAACATTCTGAAAATTAAGCTTGACAGAAATTTGTTTCCTCGTTGCGGCAGTCATTGTAGAATGTGAACTTGTAGTGGTTCCAGTTCATTAACAATTTTTCTTTTCATACAGTTTAAGTGATTCATTCAATCTTTCATGAAGTTATCCTTGAGCATATGGTAGCATGGATTCATTTGAACCATACCAGCACTATTAAAAAAAATTGAATTACCTGAATTTTTTTATTATTAATTCATGATCAAAGTTATGTTTGCTTGACTTGTATTGTTAACCTTTGCCCCATCTCAATTCTCCACGCACCTTACATCTGTAAATGTATTGTTTCTTGTTTTTTTGCCTTGAAGTGATGGTCAAGTTTAGTATATAAATAAGTAGTAGTTCAATTTTTAAGTGAGGTTAATGAAATGGAAAGGTGGGACGGAGGGAGTATAAGACAAAAGCTAAAAGACACGCACTTATGATACCATCATTTTGCCCTCCACGATTGAAATCATATAACTAGCTTCTAGGGCAAAATTATTATTTTCACGAGTCATATTTATTATTATAAGATTGAATAAGAACAAACGGTATTTTAGCTCTTTATCTTTACAATATAATATTTAAAAGTTTAAATTTTTTAAACTCTTTGGAAGAGGCATTTTCAGTTTTTAAACCTTTTTTAACGTGATAAAATTACCAAGTTACTCTTAAAATAAATCATATTGGACTACGATCACTTGGATCTTTGGATAAATTAAATTAAAAAAAAAAAGTTATTAACATGTACAGGGTGATTACAACCCTGGAGCGACGCCTCCATTTTTTCTCGTGGTGGTGAGGCAGTGGTTTGATTTTTTCTCCACCCTTCTTTTCTCTCTCTTTCATGCAGAAAACATGCCAGCCCAGCCAAAATTAAAAGTTATCCTCTGTTTTTTTTTTTTCAATTATGATCCCTTTCTTTTTCAATTTTTTGCTTTAAACACGCTTGCAACGCATTAACACTGCTTGTGAGGTTACGAAAGAAATCGACTTGGCCTGCAACGAAGCTGCGACCACCTATCTAGAAATAACACTCCCCCAGATGAAAACAAACTAAGATTTTGACCTTGTTAGTCATGTTTTCATTGTCTCTCATAACATGGGATGTCAAGGGCTTTTCTTGCAAAACTCGTCATACATCTGGTTTGCACCTTTTATAACTTCTAATTCAGATGATCCCTCCCAATGGTGTCAAAAAAAAGTAAATGGACTATTAAATTCTTATGATTTTACGAGTTAATATGTATTTAACGTGTCAAATCAGAGTTAAACTCGAAAACTAGTAAAATCAATTAAACTCCTTCAAACTCGGTAAAATCAGATTGATTTTATGAGTTTGAAAAAAATATAAAATTGTGCATTCTTGTAACTTGTACCTTAATATTTTTATTATTTTAAATTTATATCTTGCAAAACTTGTGTAATTTGATAATCAAGGGTTTGATTTGTTTATAATTATTATAATTTTTTTAACGATACAAATTATTTGTGGATTTCATTTCCGTAAAATTAAAATACATATTTATTCTTCATAATTTTTTATGTCAACTATTAATATATTAATTGATATATTATTCTATTTTAGCTGGCAAATATATAGAATAAAAGTTGTAAATTGACATACTTGATCCTTGAAGTAATTTATGTTAAATGGTCTATCAAAATTTGAAATGACTCGTTTCTTGTAAATGATGAAGTAAGTAAGTCAATTTGTCCAAGAAATAAAGGATTCAAAGTGGATAAAATAAAGGTGTTTGTACTTTTCTATTGTTTATTTTATTTTTATTTTAATTGTGTTATATTGTTAATTACTACTTGATTGAAATTGTTAATATATAATTAATTAAAATATTTTATTTATAATTTTATAATTTTACAATTTAAATTTACAATTCAAGTTATATTATATATTTTATATTATATAAAAAAAATATTTTTGACAATCTTCATCCTAGTTCACCATCCAATTCCTCTGGGATACTGTGGGTGGGCTCAAAGTCATTCTGAATATCTGCTTCCAATCCTCTGCCGCTGGATCAAGGGCCCATTTCCCTTCAGAAAAGACGTGAACAGAAGGAGTCCCCTGTTCTTCATGTGATCCCAGAAGAGGTGCCGTCTTCGTGAATTTGGTCAAGATCTTCAACTGGTCAGACAATCCGCGTGGGTCTTGGTCATCCCATGTGTTGTGTGTTCTTTTTTATATTTAATTCATAAAATAAACGGAGTCGCACCCAAACTTGGCTGGATTGATCAGCCAATGCATGCAACTGTCTTAAAATTATTTGTTTTCCTGTCCGCGTGAGTGCTGCTAGTAAAATCATAAAAGCAATATCAGAACAGCGTTATCGATATCGACCTGGCCCACCGGCAGAGCTCCTCCGGCTGTAGTGTCTCGCCATTCTTGGACAAACTTGGCTGCCAAGTATACGATAGATATAAAATCCAAATAATTTTTTATTTATCTCTTGAGAAATAAATAAAACTGCATTTATTTAAATCGAAACTGAATATTAGATTGAACATCAAATTACAGGCATGCATACAAAGCAGCATTTAATGATTAATAAAAATTAAAAATATTAACAGATTAAATCGTATAATTGCCTGTTGAAACACAACTTGAAAAAAAAAATACGGCATTAAACATGCCTAGAGCAGATTTTTATATGCCTTCGTGAGCTAAAAATCAACATGCAGGCCGATTTTGTGAATCGGATGGTCCCACCTGGGCCTGTTCTGGCCCATGACCGGAGCAGTTACATCAGCATTGCTATTGGATTGGCTAGTTCTTCCTTGTTTAATTTAATTTATTTTTATACTGGATGATATAGCCTGGCTAGGTTAAACCGATAATTAATGAATTGTTCTTCATCCATCCACAGTTATCTTATCATCGAAGTCGCATTCTCATTCGAGCAGGTAAAGTTATATTAATTTAGATGCGATCAAAGGGTTGCTC
>Ga0325414_1002447_pt1 | contig 18811 bp, 10 predicted proteins | sample PopdelMetagenome_8_FD_206183 | JGI IMG/M metagenome (GOLD analysis project Ga0325414, IMG submission 206183) | Populus deltoides microbial communities from Bellville, Georgia, United States - Leaf-PdKOR-R3 | ecosystem: Host-associated > Plants > Phyllosphere > Phylloplane/Leaf | place: USA... | reverse complement strand
ATAATTAATTTATATAGATTTTGATTTATATTTGTTGAATTATATATATATATATATATATATATATATATATATATATATATATATATGAACAATACAACCCTAAAATAGCACGTCAAAACACTTCAAAACTGAGACATTTTATTTCAATTAAAAAAATAAAATACCTATCTAAAACTTGTTTCACACCTTCATCACAAGAAAACGACGCATCTCTCATACATCTTCATCGAATGACTTGAGAGTGCCAGCTAGCTTTTATTCCCTTGTCGAGGACTCGTAACTGGCCTACGATCGGAAAGTTTTCAAATGTTACAAAAAAAAAAACTGTACGACATAGGGAGACCACAATTTTTGTTTATTTCCTTGGGTTATGCGTTCGAAAATATCATATTGATGATATCTGTCGTTCACAACGAATACAAAACCTTCCGCAATTAAAGCGTGATTGCAACATAAATGTTGTTTTATAAGGTGTTTATTTTTTAAAATAAATTTTTTTATTTTTTAAAATTTATTTTTAATATTAAAAAATCAAAATGATATGAAAACATCAAAAATTAATAATTTAAAATAAAAAAATTAATTATTTTAAAAATATTTTTAAAATACAAAAATAAACAGGTCTAAACCCGAGACTTGGCTGACCACCTCCGACACATCTCAAAATTAACTCCTTTCTTCTGCCTATTTGAGTAAACTCAACTGGGTTCATTTATGTTGTTATTAATCAATCAAGAAAGAAATGATCGGTAGGCTAATTCATAATTAATATTTAAGCTTAAGATTTAGGGTTCTAGATATGCTAAGAGAAACTTTTAAAGGAACAAAACTCTATCAACAAATGAATAAATAGCATTCTTAATTCAATTGAGTTTATATATATATATATATATATATATATATATATATATATATATATATATATGTTACAACTAATAACTTGCAATCGGAATATGATTAGCATGGCCAAATCCAACATTTTATACCTTATGCTTGTAAGGAGGAATATATATGTATTGTGGGATCTAAGTGCATGTCTTAATTCAAAAGACTATAGTCAATTATAATTAACTGAGGAATATACCTTATGCTTGTTTTCCCTTCATTTTTTTTTTTGGGGGGGGGGGGGGGGTGGTGGGGGATTTAATTACAGGGATGAGCCTGCAATGCGCTAACAACATCTCACAATTTCCTGCAAAGAAAAGATTAGTGTTTGTGATGTGACTGAATTTTAAGATACTTCAGCCTAAAAACTGAGGTCATGCACAAAGTTTGGCCCCCGATGGAGGCAGAAGAACAAAACATAAGAAGCCAGGTGAGTCCTCTATCTGCTTCGGGGCCAGAATATAATGTCTTGTCTTTTCTATAAATTACTAAATTAAGATGACTAAAATTAACTCTGTAAATTTTCACGTGACCAAAGTCAGAATGAAGCCTTTGATGCATGATTTTTTTTTTTGGGATATAAATATTTGCTTTGGTTATTTTTATTTTTTTATTCAATTTTAGGCTTTTCCTAAAATATTTTATGTGCTAATAAAGTCTATAATGTCTAAACCATGTGATGACACAACATCCCAAGAACTATTCCTCGTTGTACCATAAAATAATATTTTTCATAGTTTAAGACAAGTTTAGATTCAATGCATCTTTTTAAGAGTAAAAATAAATTTTCTAAAAACTTATCAAAAGAATCACCATACACTATGAAATCATCAATGAAAATCTCAATTATCTTTCAATATAGTCAGAAAAAATACGTATCATGCATCTTTGAAAAGTTATTGGTGCATTACACAGACTAAAAAACATTTTCCTAGCGCATATGTACCAAATGGACAAGTAAAGGTAGTTTTTTCTTGATCTTCAGAATTAATAACAATCTGATTATATCCACGAAATCCATTAAGAAAACCAAATTTTGCATGGTTTAGATTCAGAAAATTCAAAATTGTATTTGAGAGAATTTGAAGAGATTTGTAACACTTACAATGACTTAAATTGTAGCACGAAAACCAATAGACTAAAGTTTTTTTTTCTTTTTCCTTAAAAAGATAAAGGATAAACATGACTACAAAATCTTAGGTCAGGATATATTCGTGCTTGTGATGAAATTCAATAAAAGTTTTTAAATAAGTTTTTTCTCTCTTACCGAAAAAACTTTTTCAAAAGATAAATCACCACCTTCACTTAAAAACAAGGAGAATCATTTTACCATTACTAGGATAAATATAAAAACTTGATAAAAACTTGTCCTTACCATGGTTTTGAAACATGGAGATTACTTTCACGCTTCTATGAAGATTTAACATCTAAAGAGAGCAAATTATAGAATTGATGTGCAATGGATCTCTTAAAGATAAAGACCTTAATTAAGCAATAAAATACCTAGACTTGTTAGCTGAAAATACTCAAAATTAGAACACTATATGCAGTGATGAGGTATCAAGTAAAACTCAACCTCGTACATTAAGTAGAGGCATGCACAATCTTAGGAAAGATCATGACCTTCAAGCCAAATTTGTATCTTTAGCTAGAAAAGTTGAGGCATTAAAATTGAAAAAGAATGGTCAATTAAAACCTGTTTAAGAAATTATGTATCAAATCTATGAAACTAATGAACACTCAACCAATGATTGTCTAACTTTGTCATCTTTCAAGTAATGTCTCCATGAACAAGCCAATGCTTTAAATAGTTTCCAAAGGCCAAACCCTAATCCATACTTGTAAACATACAATCATAGTTGGAGAAATCACCCAAATTTCAGTTGGATGAGTAATAACAATAATGCCATGAAGTTAATTATTCTTCAATAAGTTGTTTTTAGTCCTCTAGACAATCAATGAAAGGAGAATATCTCACCAACACACAAAACAAAGTTTGGTGCAAAAATAAGTTTTTTATTCCAAAATCTTCCATACACGTCTAATAAAAAAACTATAAATACTGAGACTTGAACTTCTAAACCCTAATTGACCCAAGTTGTGGACTTGTATAAGACTCATTTACAATCAGACTCAAACCCTTAATTAAACAAGTCAAAAAATTCAAAAATAAAATTAAAATCAAGGTTTAGAGTTGTTGCCGCAATTAACAAATAAAAATAAAGATTATAAGTCTGATTTCCCTAGTTTATAAAGTGTCATAACCGAATAAGCCTTCCTTACATGCTTAGGAAGGGCTGCTGATTTTAGGCATTCTAAATAGACTAGAAAAATCAATTCTGACTTGGAAATCTTTGTTGCTGCCTCTAGCTTTTCTTTGTAAACTTTGGTTTCCTTGTTTTACTTGGACAAAAATAATGATTCTTTCATCCTTAGTTGTTGAATTAATTAGTTTCCTTCCTAAACTAGAAGAATTATTAAGTAATCCTCCCTAGCTTAGGAATCAAAATTTGTCTCCTATTAGTTTCCTTGGTGGACTAGGAAACTTCTTTTGAATGATAAAGATCCTCTCCTCTTAAAGATCAGACATGACCGAATTACCTTGTAAAAATAGAAGAAGAATTGTTGACTTGTAATCCTTGTAACATTAGGAAAAAAATAAGCCCAAAACAAGGCTGGCTTTTAGGCCGAACACATCAGCCCCTATTAGGACTTGGATTGGGCTTTCCTTAGATTTGGATTAGATGAATTAGAAATTTTCCTTCATGCTCATTTGCTGACCCTTGTTTGTCCAGGTCCATCTTGATCCATATGTTCTAAACAAGCTCACTCAATGTCTCTTTAAGTTTCTTTGCCTTAGCTCTTGTAATTGGCCCACTTAGTACCTCCAATGGGTTTTTGGCGTGATTAATATTAGTGTTGGGTTGGTCCTCATCATCCCCTTTCTTTTCAAAAGGATTCAACCCCGAATCATTACTAACACCATACTCACCATGCAAATCAACTTTATATGCATTGTCATTTATCCTTTCAGTGATATGAAAAAGGCCCATCTCCTCGTGGTTGTAATTTGGACTTCTTCTGGGCTTGAAATCTCTCCTTACATATATGCACCCATACCCAATCACCTAATTGGAATACAACCTATTTGCGCTCCTTGTTAGCTTTAATTGCATACACTCGATTCTTTTTTTAATTTGTTGCCGCACACTCTTATGAAGTGTCTTCACCATCTGTGGTTTACGATTACCATCCAAACTAACCCTTTTCACCAACAGGTAAAGGAATCAAATCCATAGGAGTTAAATGGTTAAATCTATATATAGTTTCAAACGGTGAAAATTCAGTAGTAGAATGCACACTATATTTATATGCAAACTCTATAAATGGCAAACAGTCTTCCCAATTCTTTAAGTTCTTTTGAATGACAATACATAGAAGTTGTGTTAAGGTTATATTAACAACTTCAGTTTATCCATCTATATGGGGATGACAAGTAGTTGAAAATAACAGTTTAGTACCTAATTTTCCCCATAACACCTTCCACAAATAGCTAAGGAACTTAACATCTATATCAGAAACAATGCTTTTAAGGACCCCTATGAAGTCATACAATCTCCCAAAAGAATAAACCAATAATCTTTGGAAATGTATTAACAACTACAAAGATTGAGTCCCTATCCCATTTCAACCTAGGAAAACCTAACACAAAGTCCATTAAAATGTCTACCCATGGTTCTTTAGGTACAGGCAAAGGGGGTATACAAGCCATGTGGTTGAGTCATAGACTTTGATTTCCTACAAGTTATGCATTTATCACATATGCATTGTATTTTTTTTTTCACCAATAAAAATACTCATGCAATACATCCAAAGTCTTAACAACTTAAAAATGCCTAATCAATTCACCCTCATGTGCTTCATGTATAAGCAATTCACGTATAAAACTTAATGGAACACACAAACGATTCTCTTAAAGCAAATATCCATCAAGTCTATAGAATTTTCCAAAAGCTAAAGTTTCACAAGCATTGTAAACATTAGCAAAATCACTATCATCCTTGTACAATTCTTTTATATGTTCAAATCCTAGAAATCTAGCATCTAAAGTAGATAAGAGAACAAGCTTGTGCGAAAATGCATCAACCACAATGTTTTCTTTCCTTTGCTTATACTTGGTCATATATGGAAAGGTTTTAATAAATTCAACTCATTCAGCATGTCTCATATTCAACTTACATTGCCTTTTCAAGTGCTTCAATTATTCATGATCTGAATGTATCATGAACTCCTTGAGCCTTTTGCCATAAATAAGGTAATTCAAAGCTGCCCATTAAGTTTCTCACCGAGATATGCAATGAGCCTCCTATCCTGTGTTAACACGGCTCTTATATTTATACCTAAAACATCACATTCAACTTCAAAAGCTTTTGTAAAGTATGATAAAGCTAAAACAGGCGCAACAGAAAGTTTATCTTTCAACAAATTAAAAACTTTATCTTGTTCTTCATCCCATTTAAATCCAACTGGCTTTTTTACAATTTCAATTAATGGTGCTGCAATAGTAAAGTCATCCACCTTCTATAAAAGTTAGCAAGTCCATGAAAACTCATTATCTCAATCACAGACTTAGGTGTAAGCCAATCTTGGATGACCCACAGACTTAGGTGTAAGCCAATCCTGGATGACCCTAACCTTCTCTTCATCCATCTCAATACCCTATGCAGTTACTACATATCCAAGAAACATAATTTTCTCCATGCAAAATATACATTTATTGAGATTAGCATACAATTTCTCATTATGCAAGACACTAAGCACACTACATAAATGATCAAGATGTTCATTCAAGTTCTTGTTATAAATTAGGATGTCATCAAAGTACATAACCACAAGCTTACCAATGAATGCACACAAAACATGATGCATCAATCTCATAAACATACTGGGTGTATTTGTAAGCCTAAACAACATGACTAACCATTCATATAAACAATGTTTATTCTTAAATGTGGTTTTTCATTCATCACCTTTTTTCATCTTAACTTATGGTACCCACTTTTTAAGTTAATTTTAGAGAAAATACATGCTCCATACAACTCATCCAATATTAGTATGAATGGTTATATGTATAGATATTATATTATATACAATATTAGTATAGATGGAGTTAATTGGTTGTGGCTTTTGTCAATATTTGCAAGTTTGTGGATTTGGGTAGTATCCAGTATAGGAGAGGTGATGTCGAATTTTTTTTAACATTCAAATATAATTATATAATTATTCTTATACAATTATATAGATGCGTAGAACGAAAACCAGAGCTGGGCGCTCACGTATGGTCGCAGTTAGTTCTTTTAGCAGCGAGGATGACGTATCCTTAGGTGCCTCTCAAGAAGCGGCACCTACGCCACCTGCACTGTCAACCGATGTTGCCTCTTCCAGCGCGGGTTCACAACGCAGAGGTGGTGTGCCTTCGCAGCGGAATCAGTTCACCCGCAAGTACGAGGCACAGTGGAAGGACGACCTTTCAATGTAAGTTTGTTAAGGTTATAGTTTTTTCTTTTAAATTATAACATAATTTATGAACTAATCAATATTTCATAAATTTAATTTATTTTCAGGTTCACAAACATTGAGGCCGCCCGAGTAATATCATCGGCGTTTAAATCATCAATGGAGATTCTATTATTTCAATGGAGTCAGATATCCAGACATCTTGAATGGATAACTTAAATCGATGCATGGTTTAACAGATTTGATGTTGGTGTTAATTTCTAATTTCCAGCTTATTTCTAATAATTTATTAATATAATTGTAAATAAATTATCATTTTTATTTATCTAATTATTTATACACAGCACAAATTCGCCTGCGACAAGGCGCATGACAAAGTTATAAGGAGGGTGTGGGAAAATCACGCGGCAACTAGGTAACATCGAAAACAATACAAGATTTTTTAAGGAAAATATTTATGTTTCAACTTCTAATTTCTCGCTATGGAAGTAGGTTGCGTGATTTTCGGTATGAAGCACAAAACTAGGCAAAACAAACCGCGAGAGATAGGGGTATCCAAGGCTGGAACGATGTGGCGGTTTGGAGGGATTTCAAACCGATATACATTCCGGAAGATATATGGCTGCGCTATCTTGAGCACGTGATGTCTGAGCGGTTCACATGACGTTCACAGTCCGGTGCTGGCAACCGGAATCAGCCAATTCATGGCTCAGTGACAACGCACACCGACGGCTCCGTTTCGTTTGCTGCACATGCGAAACGGATGGTAAGATTTATTTATATGAAATATATCGACATTTGACAGCAGTTGCCACAGTCACCAAAGAATTTACAGACGGATATATTCGGTCGGTATTATACACTCACCGACAACTTTACCAATGGACTTAATCCGTCGGTATTTTACAGTGCCTACCACAATGACCGACGAATGTATAGACGGATATCTTCGTCGGTATTCCAAACATTCACCAAAAATTGTATCGATGATTTTAATCCGTCGGTATGTCACACTATCACCGACGGGATAAATTCGTCGGTATATTTCAAGCGGGAAACTTTTTTTGGCGTGCAAGTTCCATATGTAAAATCATCAGCAAATATTTTTTTTATTTTTCCGACTGATATAGCGACGAAATCTGGTATTACTGATGAAAGAAAAGCCGACGGACATTTTCCGTTGGTAAGGATGCCGGTAAATAAATTACCGACGAAACCTTAATCACATACTGACGGAATATGTCCGTCAGTAAAACTGTGAAATCTTACAGTGAAAATAGTTTTCTATCTAAATTACTACATTTCTAAATTACATAAATTTACATAATTAATTAAGAAATCTCAAGTTACATTCGAGAAGAATTAGATGAGAACAAAATTTACAACCCATAAGAAAAATAGAGATAAGACAAGACACGTAGGCCCTATTTAATAACAAGTACAACCATTCAACTATCAAATAAAAATGCAATCACATTGGTCTTTAATGTCCATAATAATCAATTATGAATAAAAATATTGTAATATCATGATAAATTACATTGCATGCTTCAATTCAAATTATTCACTTTATCTGCTACTATAAAATAATATTTCTAACACATTGAAATATCTAACCAAATCTCATTTTATAAATTCCGAAATAAAATAGATTTTATTTAACATAAATTCCATGAAAATTTTTTTTAAAAAAATTAATAAGAAAAGCAAATTTTATGGCTTAAAAAACAATTTTCATTATTTTAGAAAAAACATTTTTCTAAATATTATTTAATTAAATAAATCCTAATCCTATTAGGATATCATAAAACTTAAAAATTGAATTAAACAATTTTATATTAAGGGTTTCAATTCATAGAATTAATTCTATAATTAAAAATTAAAGGTTTCAATTTCAATATAAAATCATTATTTAATATATGGAAGGTTAAAATTGTCATCCCCAAATATATAAAAAAGTAATTAGATATAAGTTGTAGGGTAGAATCATAATTTTACCCCTCAAAACCCTAAACTAAGCTAAAGGGCAGAATTGCAATTTGCCTATTCTTTTTTCATCTACCTGCAGTGGGCACACTGCCCACCATCGACGTCCACCTTATAGAGGGTAAATTTATAATTTATCTTGAGACCCTAAATTATAATTAGGCATAAAGTTTTAGAGTCATATTAATAATATGTTAAGGCCACGGTAGCACCCAAAGAAGCCATGAAAAACAATTTTTTTTTTAATTTCTTCTAGATGTCGGCTAGAATACAACATTTTGGCTATATTCAAATAATCTAGCAAGATTTGGTTGGAACAATAGACTTTCAATTTATTTTATTTTTTGAAAAAATCAGGAGAGAAAAATTAATTTTGGGAATATAATTTTTCACTTAAAATTAATTTGAAATTAACTCCAATAACAATTAAAATATGCAATTAATAACCCTAATTGTCTAATGGTGGCTCTAATACCACTATTGGGTTTTCTGAATATTATACACATAGTAAAAATAATAAAAAGAAATTACTCGAGAGTCTCTAGGATCGTATTGATAAATCTAGAGTTATTTAGGGATTTATTACCTAAAAATATGATCTTCTTTGGCTTTGAATAATTCTTTATAGGATGTGTTGTCGCAAACCACAGTCGTCCAATTGTCTAACCTCCAAAAATAATCCACACGAACCACCAACAATAAATCTCCTAAATTCCTATTTAGAAGGGAGGGATTGTTATATTTAGAGTGTTAGCTTTCTATTATATGACTTAAGTAGTTTTTCTGTCTAACATACAACAACCTAAAAATAAGAATAAATTGCTAAAATATCAATTTGCCCCATGAATAATATCCATATATTAATTTAGGATAATTTTAGAAATTAACTCAATCAAGTCTTTGCTTGATTTTTCTAGGTCTAGAAATATAATCCATGTTTTAATTATATTCTAGTACTTAATTTTTAAAATATATTTCAATCAAGTCATACTTAGTTAAATCATTCCAGTTTAATTTTTGACTAATGGTTCTTAATATGTGTGACCCATTACATTCCTAATATGATGGTTCAACTATAAATTATAATTATAATTAAATAGAATTAAATAAATTAAAAAAATTTATTTATTATCAATTCAACAATCGATTAATTTATATTTCAATATCAAATTCATTGTCTAACAGCGTGTCATGATCCCTTAAATATTAGAAAAGTCATTAGTAGTTTGACTTAATGTTTGAGTGACCAGTTTCTTGGTATCATTAATATCCTTTCATCAATAATATTTTAATTTAACATTAAAGCATAGAGTATGTCTACCATGTTAAATCATGTTTGTTCTCTACATAATAGTCATTGATCGTTTGAATAACATTTGAAGCTCTTTTCAAATCTATTCCACTTTGACCAAGGAATTCTCAGTCAATATTATTTGAGAATAGATTGAATATTTTTTCTAATTTACCTAGAGTGATGAATCATCTATTGATCACTCAAGTACCTTCATATAGTTCATGTTATACCAAATGTCTTTCCCTTTATCACCCCGATTAAGTTAACATGTAATAGGATCAAAGTATAGCATTCTCTATATACAATAGTTTAGTGATCTCACTCAATGATCACTTACACAATCATCATATGAGCCTTTCCTTAGATATAGGTGATCTCTGCATTTGGAATTCTCATGCAGGTCAATTAAGTGTATATGTCTTATGACAAGCACTTACATATTAGTTCTAGGTATCTCTTACATTTCAGCTTATGAGAACAACTATTTCTTTTCATATAAAAAAAAGAACATCATATATTCAAATCTCTACGGCTCTACTAAATGTCTAGTATTTAAGAGAGCATCGACAATGAATATTTTAGAAACAATGTTTTGATGCAATAAGAATCTAATAATTATTATCATGACCCAATTTTAGGTTTCCCCCTAAATTTACTTATCTTCTTTTGAAAATAAAAAAAAATAAGAATAATAATAACAAAAAAAATTGGAAACCTAGCAAGAATAGGTTGAGAAGGGTTTTAAATGTATGGAAGAACCCAATTGAAGTTTTGGACAAATTTGGAAGCCCAATTGTACTTCATTGTACCCAAGATTGAAAGATAATGCAAATTCAAGGTTAAATCAAATGATTATCGGATGAATTTACATAAAAAATAAGTTTGAGAACTTAATTAGGCTTTTAATAGACCAGTTTGATTTAATCATGAGCGCAATTAAAGGTTTAATTAAATTTTAAAACTAATTTAGGTCAAATTAAAAGAATTAATTATGTGCAAGAATTTAATTAGGCTTTTAATGGGTCAAGTTAATTTTTCAAGGGGCTTAATTTGTAAGAAAATTAAATTTGAAAGCTTAATTTGAGTTTAATTAAAAAGATTTAAATTGTAAAGGATCAAAGTTAATTTTTCCAAACTTAATTAAGTGAAATCAAGGTTGAAATTACAAGAAAATTAAAGTTAAAGATTGAATTAAGATCCAAATTAAAGAAATTCAATCTTGAAAGAGCTACATACAGTTATCCATGTATGAAGACTTGCTCGAGAAGATAAATGCCAACTTTTTTCAACGATTGACCGTAACTTTTTATTGATAGTCATTGCATACTATAGTCGAGCTGGAAATTGTCGTCGTTTAATGGTGAATGGCCATTTGTTTTCGGTTAATTGGGAAAATAATTCTAGGAATGAGGACAAAATTTCTTATATTAGAACTTGTGATTATCTTCGCCTGGATAACCTTTTGTGCAAGATGTGTGACAATAAGACGGGTTCCACTGCACAAACCTTATGACGGATCAAGATTTCTTAGTAGCATAACTGGTGTTCCTAACTTCAAGGACAATCTATGTGGTGGAACACCATTGAAGTCAAGCTGATAGAGGAATTCAACTGGGTATAATAAACTAAGTTCATCGTTATCTTGAGTGGGCTTGTTCTACCAGTAGGTAGTACCAATTAGGCAAATCCCAGATGAGGCAACAGCTAAAACAATCAATCCTTCAGAGTGGATACGGTTGATAATAGTATGCCACAGAAAGGTTATTCCAGTGCATGCCACCATGACCATGAACGAAAGATAGACTTGATTTTTTTTGAAAGGATAGCATCAACAACACAATCATAAATATATCTTTGATCATTGTTTAATTTAGAAAAAGAAATGGATCGTTATCTTGAGTGGGCTTGTTTATTTTAATTGATTTTTTTTTCAATTATATCCTTCAACATTGAGTTGATTGGAAATTAAACTTTATAATTTGGTTTGATTTGTTTTATATGAGGTTATCATAGTCACATAACTCAGGTTACATATTTGACATGTTAACCCATGTTAATCTAAATCAACCTAATATATTGTTATCTTAATATTAAAAAAGATATCATCTTGAATTTTTTTAGTCAAACTATGTTTTTTTAAGGTCGTCCAGATTTTTTTTAGATTTGCAAAGTCAACCAAGTCATATCGAGTTAACTCTCACATGGTTTAAATTATTTTTTTATTATAAAAATATCAATAATATCTAAAAAAAATTATGTTTGAGAAAAATTTAACCTATGCAAAAGATTCTTGATAGAAAAAAAAAATCAAGATTGTTTAGAAAGGAAAATGTGTTATCCCAATAAAAATACCAAAATAATCTTTCAATTCAAAACTTGATGAACCAAATCGCTAGCATTCGTAATGGTGAAGACACAAATCCATCTTTTTGGCTTTAATTGTAGATGAAATAATGATGTATTTCAAAGTGAAATGTCATCTCAAGTGTAATTTTAGATATTAGATTATTTAGCCATGTTATGTGTTATGTGTTATGATGTAAGTCATATCCAACTTTTTTAAAATGTTAATCTAGGTATTTTAACGTGTTTTCAAGAAGAAAAAATAAATAAATTGTATATAAATTAACTCGATGTAACAAAATCAACTTGAAAAACCCAAAGAAAACCTAGACAACAGGGAAAAAAACAATGATTTAACTAAAAACAATTCAAAAAATTATATATATATATATATTGAAACAATAACATATTAAATCGACCTGAATCAACCTAGGTTAACATGTAAAATATAACCCATATAATGAGACCATAATAACCTTAAGTAAAGAAAAAAAATATATTGAAACTCAATTCTCAATTAATCTAATGTTGAATAAAATTTTAAAAATAATTTAAAAAAAGACAAAAAAAAACCTAAGTCAACTCGAGTTAACTTGTAAATCTGGATCACAAAACCAGGACAACCCAAAAAGCAAATCAAAATAAATTATGAAACTCAATTCTAAATCAATCAAATGTTGAAGGATAAAATTGAAAAAAAAAATCAATTAAAAAAGTAAAAATAAAAAAGACTTGAATCAATCCAGGTTAACTAGCCAAACTCTTTAATTGAGTCATGAGATTAAGATAACTTTATATAAAACAAATTAAAATAAATTATGAAGCTTAATCCTTAATAAATCAAATGTTAAATAATAAAATTTAAAAAAAAACTAAATTTATTTTTTAAAAAAAAATATTGCTCCAATGGACAATACTTTGTGAGGAGGGGAACAATTATTTCCCTGTCTCAATTAGTTTTTGTTAATATCTATGACTAGATAATTGGCATGTGCTCCACCGCAAATTAGTAAAAAAAAAATTAAGGGAAAAAATAATGTTAAATCGACGCAAACGTGTTTTAAAGAAGAGAAAAAAAAATCAATGTCAAATATGAAACCAAAAAATTAATAAGCTAAAAAATGTCAACCCGTGTTAAGTTACAAGAGTCGTTTGACTAAAATCACCAAATTTGGAAAAAACACAAAGCTCAATTTTCAACCAATCAAATATTAAAAGATGAAATTGAATAAAAGAATCAACCATACAAAAAGATTAAAAAAAATAGCAATTTTAAGTTCGACAAAGGCCCGAGCCCATATAGGTCTACCCACCAAACTCACGGGTCAGGTCATGAGATTGAGATAACCCGATAGAAAGGAAAAAAAGGAAAATCATGAAGCCCAATTTTTTTTAAAAAAAAGAAAATTAAAAAAATCGATGTCAACTCGTGTTACCTTGTAAAACCAGTGACCCATGCCATTTGACCAGAAGTATCAAGTATTGAAAAACCACAAACTCTAATTTTCAATATATCAAATGTTAAATGATAAAATTTAAAAAGTTGAATCATAAAAAAGGATCCAAAAGAAAAAAAAAAGCAATTAAAAGCCAAAAAAATAGCATCAGCCTACCAAAGTTAATTGGCCAAACTCAGGAGTCAAGTAATGAGATCAAGATAACCCAATAGAAAATTAAAAAAAAATTACAAAGTGTATTTATAAGAAAACCAATATCAAATAATAAAATTAAAAAGAAATAAGTTTAAAAAACAAAATAATATTTTCAACAAATGTGTTAACTTATAAACCTCATGACTGTGGCTTATTTAATCAAAAACATCAAATTAGCTTATTATGCCTTCTCCATTTTCAAAAAAAAAAAAAAGGTTGAAACTTTGAAAGCATTGTTCTTTTTTTTGTTGAGCAGTAATATGTTTGGGCCATTAATAGCGTGACTCCATTTAACAACTTTTGTTACATGACGTGAATCATGGTTTACTATGGCTGCTGCAATTCCAAGGGCCAAGGGTGGAGCACGCCTGCAGATGAAATTAGCTTACAATCACCGGGCTCCTCTGTTTTTCTTTCTGCTACGAAGGATAGATTGTTCTTATTTTTGCCCAATCCCCATATATCTAAATTTCTGTTACAGCTGGAATAAATAATGGTTACTGGATATTCTGTTAGTTGTAACAGAATGCATGGCACGTGGAATCAGTTAGAATCAGTTAGTTGTTAGTTGATTAATAAGCATGGAACTCATGTTAAGCTAGTATATAAGGGGGAACAGTTGACGTATACCACACGCAAATAATAATAAGAATTCATTCTTCTGAAATCTCAGTCTCTTCTTCTTCTCTGTTTCTTCCATTTCTTCAGTCTTGTTAAGCCAAGCTTAACAATTGGTATCAGAGCATGGCGGAGAGCAATAAATTCAAGGCAGTGAACGAAAATTGCAAGAAGTTAGAAAATCAGCTACAGAGTCATCACCTAGAATGGCAGGAATCTATGGCTGAAAGTAAGGAACGTTGGCTGGAACAAGGCACCAAGATTGATCAGCTGGTTCTGCAGATGGAGACAATATCCTCACAGTTCCAGCAATTCATTGCTTCTCAGCCAGCGAGAAAGGACATTGGAACTAGTTCCAGAGGCATTTTGACAACCCCAGGCACTGATAAAGAAACAGGAATGCCTATTTCAGCTGAGAAAATCACTCCAGGACACAGGAATCAATTCAGAGGTGAACAAATGATAGGGCAGGAGCTTCATAGGATGGGATACAACATACCATTGCCAAGAGTGGAGTTGCCAACATTCAGGGGAGAGAATCCTCGGGGTTGGCTACGAAAATGCAGGAAATATTTCAAGATGAACACAATACCTGCACACCAGTGGGTAGAAGTGGTATCCTATTACTTGGAGGGCAAGGCAGACATCTGGTTTGAAGGATTAATACGAGAGAATGAATCTTGGATGGACTGGGAAGAATTTGCACAGACTCTTTGCAGAAGGTTTGGCAGCAGAGAGGACAGTGTGGAAGAATTCAACAAACTGATCCAAGATAAAAGTGTGGATGATTACATAGAGCGATTTGAGGAGCTAAGATCATTGATGAGTGCTCTTAATCCATCCCTAACAGAATCCTATTACGTCTCTAGCTTCATTAGTGGACTGAAGGACGATATCAAACCAATGCTGAAGATCTTGAAACCTGCAAATGTATTGATGGCATTTGAACAAGCTAGGTGGCAAGAGGAGCCCAGATTGCACTGACTAGGAGGTCCAGACCAGTGCAGTGCAGTAACACCACATTTAACAATGGAAGAGTGACAAGCAATGCTCCACCAACTGCCTTTAATCCCAATTGGATGGAAGGAGGAAGACCTCACTCAGATAGCTTATTTGAGCAGAGAAAAAGACTTGGGCAGTGCTTCAAGTGTGGAGACAAGTACTCACCTGGGCATAGATGCAATACTAAAGGCTTACACATGATCGAAGGGGTAGAGGAAGAAGAGGATGAGGAAGTCAGGGAACTGGATGAGACAATGCAGGATGAGTGCAAAGAAAGGAGACCGATTGATGAATTTGGACTATCATTAAATGCATTGGCAGAAAACGATACCTACAATACTATCAGAATTAAGGGAAACTGTCAAGGTAGGGACCTTATAATTCTCATAGATAGTGGGAAAACGATACCTACAATACTATCAGAATTAACGTTCTCATTGACGAGGGTACAATTACAGAATTAAATGTGGCCAAAAGTAAAACCACGTTACTGGCAGTAACTGTGGCTAATGGTAACGTCATGTTATGTGAGATGCAGAGCCCTGGCTTTACATGGTTTATGCAGGGCTACGAATTCAAAGCCAACCTGAGGGTACTGAAATTAGGCAGGCATGATATAGTGCTAGGTGTGGATTGGTTGAAGCAATATTCTCTAGTACTTTTTGATTTCATCAAGCTTCGGTTATCATTCAAGAAAAGTGACAGAATGATCAAGTTAAAAGGAATAGTGCAGAGTTCTGACTTGCACATGATATCAGCAATTAAGGAGCAGAATAGCTTCAAAGATGTGATTGTAGGAGTAATTGGTCAATTTTTTGCTATGGACGTGGAAGAGGACAAAAAACCAACCAAAGCTGCTGACGAGATTGAATCCTTGTTAAAGGAATTTGCAAGACTTTTTGAAGAGCCACGAACTCTACCACCAGCAAGGAAGTTTGATCATAAAATTCTACTAAAAGCTGGTTCCCAGGCTGTCAACATCCAACCCTACAAAAGTTCATTCATCTAGAAGGGGGAAGTCGAAAGGCTGGTCAAGGAAATGCTTGTCAATGGAGTAATACAACAAAGTGTTAGTCCTTTTGCCTCTCCAGTTTTGCTTGTCAAAAAGAAGGATAATACATGGAGATTTTGCATCGACTATCGACAGCTTAATGAGCAGACCATTAAGAACAAATTCCCTATTCCTCTCATAGATGATCTCCTTGACGAGCTGCATGGTTCCAGGTTCTTCTCCAAGCTAGACCTGCAATCAGGATATCACCAGGTCAGAATGCATAAGGAGGATATTGAAAAAACAGCGTTCAGGACGCATCATGGACATTATGAGTTTAGAGTCATGCCTTTTGGACTCACAAATGCCCCGGCCACCTTTCAGGCATTGATGAACAGCGTACTGGAACCTTTCTTGCGGAAATTTGTGCTGGTCTTCTTCGATGACATCCTTATTTACAGCTCAACCTTTGAGCTGCATCTTGCTCATCTCAGGCAAGTGCTGGAAACGTTACAGGCTAACCAATTATTCGCTAAGAAGTCCAAGTGTGCGTTCGGGGAACAGCAGGTAGAATATCTGGGGCATGTGATTTCCATCCAAGGAGTGGCCACGGACAGGAAAAAGATTGAAGCTGTAGCAAATTGGCCTATTCCACAAACGTTGAAGGAATTGAGAGGATTCCTTGGATTAGCTGGTTATTACAGGAAATTCATCCGGCATTTTGGAATCATCAGTAAACCTCTTACTAACCTACTGAAGAAACAAAATTACGGGTGGAGTATACAAGCTCAACAAGCATTCACAGTGTCAAAACAAGCCCTGTGTGAGGCCCCGGTCCTCACCTTACCCAACTTCTCCAAGACATTTGTGCTGGAAACCGATGCCTGTGACTATGGCTTGGGAGCTGTACTAAGCCAGGAGGGCAAACCAGTAGCCTATTTTAGCAAATCTTTAAGTTCAAAGCACCTTGGATTATCCATCTATGAGAAGGAGTACCTGGCTATTCTTATGGCTGTGGAGAAGTGGAGGCACTACCTTGAACAGGAACAATTCATCATCCAAACTGATCACGAAAGCTTGAAATATCTTTTGGATCAGAAAATTCACACTACAATTCAGAAGAAGGGCCTGACGAAATTGTTGGGATTAAGGTATAAGATATTGTATAGGAAAGGAAGGGAGAACATTGTGGCTGACGCTTTGTCTAGGAAAACCAGTGGTGAATTGTCTGCTAAGGGTAATGGGACCTTAGAAGCTATCACCAATATACTTCCTCCATGGTATGAAGATGTTTATGCATCCTATGAGAAGGATTGCAGGTTACAGGCCATCATTCTTAGCAAACTGACAGGTACAACAGGGGAACCTGACTTTACTTATAAAGAGGGAATCCTGCGATACAAGGGCAGGATCATGGTTGGCCAGGGAGGACATCTCAGAGCTCAACTAGTAAAATCAGTACATGACTCTTACGTTGGGGGACATGCTGGCATTCAGAATACCTACAGAAGGCTGAAGACAAACTTCTATTGGTATGGGATGAAGGCTATGGTTAAAAAGGCAGTGGAAGAATGTAATGTGTGTAGGCAAGCTAAGGTGGAAAGGGTGGCATATCCAGGACTGTTACAGCCCCTGCCGGTTCCTGGAGGTACATGGGAGGCCATTACCATGGATTTCATAGAAGGTTTACCAAGTTCAGAGGGACGAAATGCTATCTTGGTGGTGGTGGACAGGTTCACCAAATATGGGCACTTCATCGCACTCACACATCCATTCACAGCACAAGACATTGCAAAAGTGTTCTTAGATCATTTCTACAAATTCCATGGATTACCTGCAGTTATTGTCACAGACAGGGATAGAATCTTCACCAGTGTATTTTGGAAGGAGCTTTTCAAAAAGCTAGGGGTTAGAATGTTGATGAGCACAGCCTATCACCCACAAACGGATGGGCAGACCGAGAGAGTGAACCAATGTTTAGAAACATATCTTCGATGCATGACCATGCATCAGCCAAAACAGTGGTTTCACTGGCTCTCATTGGCACAGTGGTGGTATAATTCCAGCCATCACTCCACATTGGGCATGAGCCCTTTCCAGGCATTATATGGTTATGCTCCTCCTCAGAGGGAGTGGTTGGCACAAGAACCTACTCCAGTAGCTGCAGTAGAGGAGGTATTGCAGAGGAGGACAAACATGGATCACATGCTGAAGAGGCAGCTGGAAACAGCAAGGAACAAGATGAAGCAAATTGCTGACAAGAAAAGAACAGAGAGGGAATTCGAAGAAGGGGATTGGGTCTTTCTTAAACTGCAGCCTTATAGGCAAAACAGTGTGGCCGTAAGGAGAAACCTTAAGCTCAATCCCAGGTATTATGGTCCCTTTCAGATCAGCAAAAGGATTGGGATGGTGGCATATGAGTTAAAACTTCCAGAGGGAAGTTTGATCCATCCAGTCTTTCACGTGTCTTTATTAAAGAAAAAGGTTGGAGATGCAACAATAGTTTCGTCCAAACTGCCA